>MTBK01256275.1_pt1 | contig 11539 bp, 9 predicted proteins | sample 1535981 | NCBI WGS metagenome assembly MTBK01 (sample SAMN06109225, study PRJNA356200) | anaerobic digester metagenome | isolation source: biogas reactors fed with pig manure or primary and secondary sludge | place: Spain | collected 2016-06-30 | reverse complement strand
AGTAACCAGAGATTATGACAGCCCTTCAGAAAGTTTGATTTTAACAAAAAATGACTAAGAACTTAATTGGAAGAAGAAAGCTTATAGCTCGTCTTTGTTGTGAGCACATTTTTGAAAAAATCTTTATAAGATTGCAGGACTTTTGAATTGACAGGGTATAATTTTGAACATGAAAATAAAACGTGTTTTGATTCGTGGTGGCGGGGATTTGGCAAGTGGGGTCGCGGCATGCTTACATCGTGATGGGTGGCAAGTCGTCGTAGCTGAATTAGCCCAGCCTTTGGTCGTGCGCCGCAAGGTAGCATTTGCTGAGGCAGTTTATGAAGGCACTGTTCAGGTGGAAGAAATTTACGCGCGCCTGGCATCCGAACCATTAGAAGTAGAAAAAATTTTAGAGAGTGGTAAAGTCGCTGTTTGCGTTGATCCAGATTTGGAAATCATCGATTCTCTACCAGTCTTTGCGATTGTTGACGGACGCATGTTAAAGAGACACTCTGATCTTGGTAACCCGAGTTCAATCCCAGTGATCGGTTTAGGTCCCGGATTTGTTGGCGGAGAGAATTGTCATGCGGTGATTGAAACAAACCGGGGAGAGAATCTTGGCAAAGCCATTTATGATGGAGAACCAGAACGCGATACCGGTAAGCCAGCACCTGTGCATGGCTATAGCCTTGAAAGGGTTGTATACACACCCGACGATGGTATGTTTGAAGCCTGGCTTGAAATTGGTGATGCTGTGCAGGAAGGTCAGGCGCTTGGGAAGATTGGCGATGAGATTATCGTCTCGAAGATATCCGGGGTAGTACGTGGGCTAATCCGCGAGGGCATTACTTTGCCAAAATGGACTAAGGTGGCGGATATTGATCCAAGAGGCAAGAAAGAAGCCTGTTATAAAATCTCGGATAAGGCTATAATCATAGGTTGCTCAGTACGCGATGTGCTGAATGATTTATTTAATAAAACGGAGTAGTTATGAAGATTAATGAAGCCTTGCGCATAGAAAATAAGTCAGCGGTGGCATTTGTTGGCGCTGGAGGAAAAACCACAGCGATGTTTAACCTCGCCAGAGAGTTCGATTTTCCATCCATCGTGACCACGACCACAAAATTGGGTTTGGAACAGATAAAACTTGGGGATAAGCATATCAACCTGAATGGTGATTTGCCTGATGGCAGTGATTTTGGTGATGAAAAAGTGACTGTGGTAACCGACCGAATGAATGCTAATCGCACACGCTGGCAGGGATTGGATGATATGCAAATTTCCCGTTTGCGCAATGTGGCAGGCGTGCTTAGCCGCGCGCTACTCATTGAAGCGGATGGCGCGAAAACGTTGCCCCTCAAAGCACCTGGAGAAGACGAGCCCATCATTCCGGATTTTGTGGACCAGGTGATTGTTGTCGCTGGTTTGGGCGCGGTGGGGAACTTTCTGGATGAGGGCAATGTCTTTCGTCCTGCTTTGTATTCTGAGCTGAGTGGTCAAGATAAAAGTCAGCCAGTTTCGTTGGAAAGTATCGCGCGCATGTTGATTAATCCAATGGGCGGATTGAAGGGCATCCCGGAAAATGCCAAGAGAACCGTCATTCTCAATCATGCCGATTTAGTGCCATTGAACGATGTCGAATTGGCGATGTTCCGCAACCATCTGATTAAGCATTATCACGAAGCTTATATCGGCTCTTTACACGAGGGCTGGTTGTTAGGACTTTACTAATTTCTACTAATGTTTCGTAAGGAAGATTTGATTCTGTAACAGACTATGATAAACTGAAACTATCCAAAACGACGCCTAAGAGGCGTCATTTTTATGGAGGAACTATGAGAACAATCGTTTGGAATGAAGAAAAACACTCGGCAGATATTATCGATCAAAACGCGCTTCCAGCTGATTACAGAATTATCTCTCTTTTAAGTTATGAGGATGTTATTGGAGCAATCAGTCATATGACGGTGCGTGGCGCGCCAGCTATTGGTGTTACTGCCGCGTATGGGATGGCATTAGCCGCCATGCACTCAGATGAAAGCGATTTGGAGGCCTTAAAATTACAATTAGGAGAGATTTCCAAAGAGATTGGCGCGGCGCGTCCTACCGCGGTGAATCTCTGGAATATGCTTAATCGCTGTCTGGATTTGATTAATACCTTTGAAGGACATGTTGACGAGCTTAAAGCACAACTTTTGACCTTCGCGCACGAATTAGCCGATGAAGATGTTGAAATGAATAAGCGCTTATCAACATTCGGCGCGGATTTGATTAACGACGGGGATCGGATTGTGCACCATTGCAACACTGGCGCGCTGGCGACGGTTGATTATGGCACAGCCTTGGGTGTTATCCGCATGGCGCATGAACAAGGCAAAAAGATTCACGTTTATGTGGATGAAACACGCCCACGGCTGCAGGGTGCACGGTTGACTGCCTGGGAACTTAAACAATATGGCATTCCTTATGACATTATCACGGATTCTTCCTCTGGCCAACTCATGCAGATGGGGATGGTAAATAAGGTCTTTTTTGGCGCGGATCGCGTTGCCATGAATGGTGATGTGGCAAATAAAATCGGCAGTTATATGTTGGCTCTCGCCGCGGTGGATAATAAGGTGCCGGTCTATTCGGTCTTTCCGACGAGTACAGTGGATGTTTCAATTGCGAGCGGTAAAGAAATTGAAATTGAACAGCGCGATGAGCGCGAGGTTTTAGGTATTTCTCTGAACGGAGAGATTGTGGTTCCGGATGGCGCTACCGCGCTAAACTATGCCTTTGATGTCACCCCAAACAGGCTGTTAACCGGCCTGGTTACGGAACATGGCGTTTTGTATCCCCCGTTTTTTGAAAAATTGGATAAAATTGCACGAAAGGGACAGCTATGAAAGTTATTCTTACCGGTTCAATCGCCTTTGATTATTTGATGAAATTTCCGGGTCTGTTTAACGATACCATTTTGCCAGAACATATTGAAAAGATCAGTTTATCTTTTCTGGTGCATGAAATGATCCGCCAGGATGGCGGTGTTGGTGGGAACATTGCCTATAGCCTGGCGATGTTGGGCGGTAACGCCTATCTGTTCTCAACCGCGGGACAGGATTTTGGCGAGTACCGTCAAAGGCTTGATAGTGTGGGTGTAGACACCACAGGTGTGAAGATTATTCCGGATAAATTTACCGCCTCATTCTTCGCGACAACAGATTTGAGCAACGCGCAAATCGCGTCTTTCTATACCGGCGCGATGGCAGATTCCGCTGAATTGAGCTTGCATGAAGCTGATTTTGAAAAAGATGATTTTGTGATGATTTCACCCACCGACCCCGTTTCGATGAAACGTTACATCCGCGAGTGCCAGGATTTAGGCTTGCGGATGCTCTTTGACCCCGGACAACAAATTATCAGCATGGACAAAGAGGATATCATCGCTGGTGTCAACAGCGCGCATGGGATTTTTGTGAACGAGTATGAATTCGAGCTTTTGCAAAACAAAACTGGTTTTAGCGCGGAAAAAATCATCAGCAAGCCGACGTTCTGTGTGGTTACCTTAGGTGGCAATGGCGCTAAAGTTTACGCCAATGGTGAGGAATATTTTATTCCGATCGTTAAGGGCATAGAAGTTGTTGATCCCACCGGCGTGGGCGATGCTTTTCGCGCTGGCTTTTTGCGCGGTTATTTAGGTGGTTTGGGTTATCAGATTTGTGGAGAAATGGGCGCGATGAGCGCGGCAATTTCCATCCAGCATCCCGGACCGCAGTGCCATCGTTTTGACTGGCCAAGTTTTAAGACAATATTCCGTGAACAGTTTGATGACCACGGCGAATTAAACGAATTAGATTAGTATTTGGAGAATTAATGGAAAATTACAACGTCAGAGATTTGAATCTTGCTGAAGGCGGACGCCGCCGGATGGATTGGGCACAACGAGAGATGCCCGTTTTGACTATGCTTCAGGAACGCTATCGCAAAGAACGTCCTTTTGAAGGCGTGCGTATGTCCTGCTGTATGCATGTTACAACTGAAACTGCCAATTTGATGCGCACCATGCAAGCCGGTGGCGCGGATATCGTTTTGACCGCGTCAAACCCACTTTCGACTCAGGATGATGTGGCAGCTGCTTTGGTGGCACAGTACGAAATCCCCGTTTTCGCCATTAAAGGTGAAGATGACGCGACCTATTACAAACACATCCACGCCGCTTTGGATCATAAACCCAATATCACGATGGACGATGGCGCGGACCTGGTGAGCACTATCCATAAAGAGCGGCGCGATTTAATCCCGGGTATCGTGGGTGGCACCGAAGAAACCACCACCGGTGTTATACGCCTGCGCGCGATGGCAAAAGACGGCATGTTGGCTTTTCCAGTGATGGCGGTGAACGATGCGATGACGAAGCATTTCTTTGACAATCGCTATGGCACCGGACAAAGCACGCTCGATGGTATCATCCGAGCGACTAACATTTTGATTGCCGGCAAGACCTTTGTGGTGGCTGGCTATGGCTGGTGTGGTCGGGGTGTAGCGATGCGCGCGAAAGGTTTTGGCGCGAACGTCATCGTCACCGAAGTTGATCCAGTTGTAGCGCTCGAAGCAGTCATGGACGGCTTTAGAGTGATGCCCATGAGCGAAGCCGCGCCTATCGCCGATGTTATCGTAACATTGACCGGCGATCTGAATGTGGTAGACAAACACCACTTTGAGATTATGAAGGATGGTTGTTTGGTGTGTAACTCTGGCCACTTCAACAACGAGATTAATCTCGATTCACTGGCTGAAATGGCTGTTGATAAACGCTTGGTGCGTCCCTTTGTTGAAGCATTTGTTTTGCCTGATGGGCGTGAGATTAACGTTTTAGGCGAAGGTCGCCTGATTAACCTTGCCGCGGCTGAGGGCCATCCCGCCTCGGTGATGGATATGAGTTTCGCCAACCAGGCGATGGGCGCCGAGTATATGCTTAAGCATGCTGGTGAACTTGAAAACCGTGTTTACGATGTGCCTGAAGAAATCGATCGCCAAATCGCTGCCCTGAAGCTTGAAGCGATGGGTGTTAAGATTGACGTTTTGACCGAAGAACAGATTAAGTACCTGAACTCCTGGGAGTCTGGTACCTAAAATCAAATTTTAGTTTAGTGAAATTCAATGCCCATGGTTTTGTTATCATGGGCATTTTATTTTAAAAGATATTGCTTGAAATTTAAAAGAAAAACGCGGGTGGTAGGATAGAGCCCGCGTTTTTCATAGAAAGGAGGTCAAAATGAACCTTCAAAACTAAATATTTTATTCATCGCTTTCAATATCACTCTCATCAGGGTCAAAGGCACCAGTTGTCATATCTTCTTCAGCCAGGCTACGCACGGTCATTTCGATTTCTTTCATGATATCGGGGTTTTGCATCAGGAAAGTTTTAGAGGCTTCGCGTCCCTGACCGAGGCGTTGTTCTTTGTAAGAATAGAACGAACCCCGTTTGTCGATGACTTCCATGCTGGTTGCCAAATCAAGGATATCTCCGGCTTTGGAAATGCCTTCGTTGTACATAATATCGAATTCAGCAGCGCGGAAAGGCGCGGAGACTTTGTTTTTCACCACGCGCACGCGCACACGGTTACCCACGATTTCAGCGCCGACCTTAATCGACTGCACACGGCGCACATCCAGGCGGATGGAAGCGTAGAACTTGAGCGCCATACCACCAGTGGTTGTTTCGGGGTTGCCGAACATCACGCCGATTTTCTGGCGTAACTGGTTGGTAAAGATGAGCGCGGTTTTGGTCTGGCTAATCGCGCCACCCAACTTGCGCAAAGCCTGGGACATCAGGCGGGCTTGTACTCCCATGGTGGGGTCGCCCATGTCGCCCTCGATTTCGGAGCGCGGGACCAATGCGGCGACAGAGTCGATGACGACCAAATCCACCGCGCCAGAACGTACCAGGGTTTCGGCGATTTCAAGCGCCTGCTCGCCGGTATCGGGTTGGGAGATGAGCAATTCATCAATATTGACACCACATTTGGCTGCATAAACCGGGTCAAGGGCATGTTCCATGTCGATATAAGCTGCTACACCGCCCTGGGCTTGACACTCTGCAACGATATGCTGGCATAGGGTGGTCTTACCGGAGGATTCAGGGCCGAAAATTTCGGTAATGCGTGCCTTGGGGATGCCCCCAACACCAAGGGCAAGGTCAAGTGACAGCGAGCCGGTAGGGATGGCTTCAACCTTCATTTGATGGGCTTCGCCAAGGCGCATAATACTACCTTCGCCGTAACGTTTGACGATGTCATGCAGGGCGCGATCGAGGACGGCTTTTTTGGCTTCCTCCATACCGTCAGTGCTTTTAGATTTGGGTGTCGCTTTTTTTGCCATGGGCACTCTCCGTGTCTAAGACTGTTTTGTTAATATTAGCACAAATGTTCGCATTGTCAAGAAGCTGCTATCGAATCTTGCGACATTCGAGATAGAAGCGTTTATCATGCGCGTGGTTCATCGAGAAGGTCTTGCGGGGCAAGGCACCATCCAGGATGATAGATTTAAAGAGCGTGAATTTGGTAATTGAGGGGAGGTAAATGCCCAGATTACCGGGTTGCTGGCTCAGTTCGCAGGTGATTTCATCACCATGGACATAGTCGATTTGTGTTTCCGGATGGGCTTTCAACCAAGGATCGAGATATTCTTGTACATTGCCAACGGGAAGGTTGTGAACAGGTTGGGTGAGCTCGGCAATGGTAAAGCCATCAGCGTCGATCAGTCCAAAGCGTTGATGGGGTGCGACGTCTTTGGTTACTTCAGCCACGAGGGCATCCATTGTTTCAACTTGGGTGAGTTGAATATGTTCTCCAAAGTGCGCGATGAGGTCATTTTTGAGTTCACCAGCGTTAAAGAGAACGCGGTGAATGGCTTCAAACTGGAGCGAAACATCGTGGATGTTGACCAGTTCTACCAAAGCGTAGCGCGCGGGGTGGTCCATACCAACATCAGCTTTGACTTCTTCCCAAATCGCTTTGGCGGTTGCCAGACTGTGGTTGCCATCGCCCATCGCGAAGAGCATGGGTGGAGTGTTGGGAGGCAGATCATACTTTTTCGCGTAGCTTTCAGGTTCAATCAGTGCTGCCAGGGCTTCAATGACCGATTCGATTAACTCTGGTTTGTCAACAAAGTGGCCAGTGAGGTGTCCACTGCCTTCCATAAGTTCGAAGTCATAAGCGACGGGCAGTTCCTTCTTTTCGGCGAGAACGTTTTTGAAAACGGTCATCTCAGGGTCATCGAAAAGGACAAGGATATGGGGCGATTCGATTACGGCTTCGCGACGTACTGCCATACGTGGGGGCAAGCGGTCGAGTACAGTGCCTTCAGACGCGCGAATGAGCGTTTTTGAGCCGGGAGTGTAATCGTAAGTTTCAAGATCCAGGGCGGCAATCAAACCAGTTTGGATTTTGTCGCCAACGGTGCGCTCCACAAGCATAAAGCCCTTATAGGGTGTAAAGACGCCTTCGGCAACATAGTCGCGCATGGCTTGTTGCGATGCTTTGATGAGTTCAGGAGCTTCGGGGCTTTCGAGCCAGGCTTCGGGCAGGATGAGCTTGAAGGTGGAGGGGGCATCACCAACAGTTTCGCGAACGCGTTCCCAGTATTCTGGCTGGGAGGTGAACTGGTCACACGCGATGACCGACCATTTGTGCATGTCGATACTTGGATTGGGGAGGAGAAGATCGGGGACTTGAACGCCAATTTTTTCTGCAGTTTTCATAAACGATTCCCTTCTGGTATTTTTTCTTTATTGTATCAAATGAATGGAGTTTATGGGTGCTTATGACATTGATCCTGTGTTTTTATAATGTGAAAGAATATTTTTAGTAAATTTTTAGCATGTGCCGAAAAATATATACAACATGTCTCATGCAAATCTTTTGCTGTAGCACAGACTAAAAACCACTTTTCTTCAAGATTTCCTCCCACGGAGTTTCTCCCTGTAACAGGGGAAGAGGTATCACAGTAAATGTACTACCTCCAGAAAGCCTTAAATTTACTTCTTCTCCTGGAGGAATAACAGCCCCGACGAAATATATAAACAAGAGATCATTCCACTTGCTAAATATAAAACCTTCTAAATTGCTAAAATCTTTAAAAGTAAGAGCATAGTTTGATGACATAACAACTTCTGTAGAAGGGTCATCTGCTTTAACTTCAATGATATAGTAACCGTCATGACATGATGCGCTCCATGAACCATTCTGGATTCTTAAGGCATTTTCATCCAGTACGATTTCCTCTCCTGTTTCGTAATAAACAGATAAAAGGGGAATTAATTTATCAACGACCACTCCTGGTTCTACAGTCATCTTTATTTCTGTCTGAGATGGGACTAATACAGCTGTTGTAAAATCTTCACCATCAATGGTAATAGCTCTATCTGCAAGTACTATCAAATCTTTTCCTTCAAGAGTAACAGCTTTTGAGTCAAAAACCAATAATCCTCTAGATTTCATCAAAAAAGAAACTGTCCCTCCCTCTGATTTTAGGTCAAACTCTCCTTGATTGGTAACTACACTATATGGTGTTCCTACAGTGATTATGTCTACTGGATACTCATCTATTAAGTGAAATGTACCGTATTCACCCAAATCAATGGATAAGTCATCAGGCAAAGTAAATGCTCTTGGACAAATTACAGGTTCCTCCGTAGGAGTTGGCACTTCTGTCGGTACTTCTGTCGGTTCCTCCGTCGGAGTTGGCATCACTGTTGGCACTTCTGTTGGTTCCTCTAAAGGAATATCAGTTGGCTGTTCAACCTGAACAGGTTGTTCTACTGACGTGGGTATAGGTTTTACTGTCTGGGTACAACCAGCCATCGTAAAAAGAATAATCAGGAAGCAAATTGTTTTTTTTATATTATTTTCTCCAATATGGTTCAAATCTTATTATAAAAATTTGGAGATAAACTAATTGGTTAGCAACTTTAAATCTTGTTAAATTATAACAACAATGTTGACTTTGGAGATATTCTGCTCTTGGTCTACGAAGCTGAAAACCAGGAAATATTTTAATTCCCTGCAAATAATCTTAAAAGGCAAATGCTCCGGCGATAACTGGAGCATTTGTCAGGAGGGATGAAAAGTCAGGATAATTTATTTTTCTGGCAGGTAAACAAATCCAAACGCGCCAGGACCAACATGCACGCCGATAACCGGGCTAATGAAACCAGTAATGAGTTCATTTATTTCAAAAAGCTTCTTGGCATCGTCTTCCAGTTGAATAAGGTCAGACTCAAAAGTCGTCACTAAACCCAGGTAGTTAATCTTTCCGTTTTTGCCGAGCTCTTTTCTGACGATCTCATAGATGGTTTTGGTCGCTCGTTTAAATGTACGTACTTTGCCAATAGGTTTGATAATACCTTCGTCAAGGGTTAAGATGGGTTTTAGGTCAAGCGCGGTGCCCATAAGACGTGCCGCGCCACCAATCCTGCCGCCACGATGTAAAAATTCAAGGGTATCAAGCGCGAAATAGGTCTTTACGCGACCGCAAATGTCAGTGGCGAGGTTTTCTATTTCCAATAAAGTAGCACCTTTTTGGGCGGCTTTTGCCACGCGTATTGCCGCCATGGTGAGTGGCATGGAAGCCTGGCGAGAGTCCATGACTATAATTTTCTTGCCAGGAAAATGTGCCAAAGCCTGTTGAGCAGAATCGCATGTTCCGGAAATACCCGCTGAGATTAAAAGGGCGAAAACATCGTATCCTTTACTCAAAAGGTCTTCATAGGCATGCGCGAAATCGCCAGTGCTGGGTTGGGAGGTTGTGGGTAGAGTTTTTGACTTGGTCAGGCGAGAATAAAAGTCCTCATAAGAAATGTCAACGCCATCGCGCAAGGTTTGCCCATCCCAGTTGACGGTAAGGGGAACAACAGTAATATTAAGTGCCGCTGCAAGGTCAGGGGGAATGGCGGCGGTAGAATCAGTGATGATTGCAACTTTTGTCATTTTATGCCTCGTATCTATAATAAAAGAACACTAAATCAGTCTAATGGTTTCACTTTTGTTGATGACTGATTATCAATTAATGAAACCGGCTCTTATCCAATTAAATGGGAATTGATCGAAAGTTAGTATCAAAAACATTACCGAGCAGATGCCGAACTTTGAATTTAAGCCTGCATTAGGTTGTGGATAGCTGATATTGAGCCATTTTTTAGAGATAGAAGAATTGAAGATGATTCGCAGGAAAAATGGAAATAAGGTATTATTTGGATTTATAAGCTACTTGGAGATGCCATGTTTGAGAATTTATCCGATAGATTAACCGCGGTATTTAACAATTTGCGCCGACGAGGCAAATTGAGCGAAAAGGATGTCGAAATCGCCTTGCGCGAGGTGCGCCTGGCTTTGCTGGAAGCTGATGTCAACTATGGTGTGGTGCGGTCATTTACGAACCGTGTCAAAGAGCGAGCCGTTGGCGCGGAAGTATCGAAAGCGCTTAATCCTGCTCAGCAGGTTGTGAAGATTGTTAACGAAGAGCTGATTGCGACACTTGGGCAGGCTGAACCGCTCAATTTACGTGGAGAAAAGCCTCACATTATCATGATGATTGGTTTGCAAGGTTCAGGTAAAACGACAGCTACAGCAAAATTAGCTCGCAGGCTGAGAGCTGATGGAGAACGGGTGATGATGGTTGCGGCGGACATCTACCGACCTGCCGCTATCAAGCAGCTCCAAACTCTTGGCGAAAGGGTAAGTGTTCCGGTATTTACACTGCCAGGCGAAAAACCAGTCAAGATTGTGAAAGAAGCTTATGATCAAGCCAAGCGTGGTGGTTACACCGTGATGCTTATCGATACCGCTGGCCGCTCACAACTGGATGATTTTTTGATGCAGGAAATTGATGGCATTCAAAAGGCTGTGCCATGCAATGAAATATTGCTGGTCATTGACTCAATGATAGGTCAGGAAGCCTTGAATATCGCGGAGGGTTTTCGCGATGTGATGCGCATTACTGGTTTGATTTTCACAAAAATCGATGGTGACGCGCGTGGTGGCGCGGCCATTTCTATTCGTGAAGTTACCGGTGTGCCGATTAAATTCCTCGGTACGGGTGAGGGCTTGGATGCGTTGGAAGTATTTGACCCCGCGCGGATAAGTGGACGTATCCTGGGCATGGGGGATATGTTAGGTTTGATTGAGAAAGCCGAAGCGGCATATGCTGAAGGTATCGCGGTTGAAGACGCTGAACGAATGCTAAAAGGACAGTTCACGCTGGAAGACTTCGCCAAGCAACTCAAACAGATTAAGAAGATGGGACCGCTATCGCAGGTTATGGGCATGTTACCTGGGCAATTCGGGCAGGTCGCCAAACAAGTTGACCCACATGAGGTGGATAGCCAGCTAAAAGGGGTTGAAGCGATTATTGCCTCGATGACCCCAGCTGAGCGAAGAGATCCGCGCATATTAAATGCCAGTCGACGGCGGAGAATTGCAGCAGGATGCGGTAAAAATGTTCAGGATGTTAATCGCTTGATGAAACAATTCCGGGAAATACAAACCCTGATGAAAAAATTCCAGAAACCAGGAAG
>MTBK01278415.1_pt1 | contig 11540 bp, 10 predicted proteins | sample 1535981 | NCBI WGS metagenome assembly MTBK01 (sample SAMN06109225, study PRJNA356200) | anaerobic digester metagenome | isolation source: biogas reactors fed with pig manure or primary and secondary sludge | place: Spain | collected 2016-06-30 | reverse complement strand
ATTATCGGTAAGTGTCTCTACGTAAATGGCTATACCGTAAGGTCCGTAACCCTCGTAATTCATCTCTTTATAGTCTTGCTGATCCTTGCCCATAGCGTTCTTTATGGCACGCTCTATATTGTCTTTGGGCATATTTTCATGTCTGGCTGTGGCTATGATGGCACGCAACGCCGAGTTGTTGTCGGGATCAGGACCGCCGGCTTTTACAGCTATGGATATCTGCTTGCCAATACGGGTGAATGTCTTGGCCATGTTTCCCCAGCGTTTTAACTTGCGGGCCTTTCTGAATTCAAACGCTCTTCCCATTTTATATCTGTTTTTTTAAATTTGTCATCTAAGTTGTGCTCCCAGTTTGGATTCGAAGACCTGAACAAACTTGCTCATAACCTTTTCAATCCGGACATCATTAAGTGTCTGCGACTCGTCCTGAAGCAGGAAACTTACGGCATAACTCTTCTTGGAGGGCTGCAGATTCTTTCCTTCATAGACATCGAACAGCGTAACCTCTTTAAGCAGCCTGCTCTCGGTCTGGTAGGCAAGACGCTCTATCTCACCGAACCTGATATCCTTGTCAATGAGCAGCGCCAGGTCACGGCGTACAGCCGGATACTTGGGCAGCTCGCTGAAGCTGACCTCAATCTTTCGGGTTGCATTGAGCAGTTCATCCCAGTTAATGTCAGCAAAAAATACAGGTTGGTCCACATCGGTCAGCTTAAGCATGGAGCGACTGACCTCGCCCAATTCGGCTACTGTCTTTCCAGAGCGCAGTTTGTAACGAAGAGCATTACTGAAGATAGAGCTATCAAACTCCTCTATCTGCAAGGTGTTCAATGCCAATCCTATACGCTTAAACACATTCTGCACATACGCCTTGAGCTCATATACGGAGCTCTTTTCATCAGCATGAGCCCACGAACCCGATACTTTCCGACCGGTAATCCACAGGGCAAGATGGTAATCTTCGCTATAGGCATTCAGCGGGTTCTGCTGCCCTCCATCCTTACCCGGCTTGCTGAGGGCTTCACGTTTGGCGGCATCAAAATAGTAGCACTTGCCGAACTCAAAGAGTCTGAGGTCGGCGTTCTGATGACGTATATTATGCGAAAGGCTCTCCAGGCCTCCGAACAACATAGATTCCCGTAACACGTTAAGATCGGCGCTCAGGGGGTTAAGGAGATGCACAAGCCTCTCAGGCGGACAGCAATCCAACCCGTCATAGTAGGCGGCACGGGTAAGCGAGTTGTTCAGAATCTCATTAAATCCGCAGCCCACCAATTGTTCGGAGACAAGGTCCTGAAGCTTTTGTGAACGGTCCACCTCACTCCAAACGGTGAGACTCGACTGCACCGATTTGTCAAAATCTATATTGTTGTAACCGTATATGCGAAGGATCTCCTCAACCACATCGCACGGACGCTGAACGTCCACGCGGAAAGGCGGGACAGAGAGTTTCATGCCATCGGCCGAAAACCCTTCAACCTTGATGTCCAGATTCTCCACAATATCTCTCATGACCTGACGGTCCAATTTTTTACCTATCAAACGGTCAGCGTAGTCAAAGCCGAAATCCACCTTGAAATCCTGCATAGGATTGGGATAGACGTTCTTTATTTCCATGGCAATCGTGCCTCCGGCTAACTCCTTAACCATCATTGCGGCCTGCTTAAGGGCATATATAACGCCGTTGGGGTCAATTCCCCGCTCAAAACGGAACGATGCATCGGTAAGAAGCTGGTGCCGTCTTGCACTTTTGCGAATCCAAGTGGGATGGAAATAGGCACTCTCCAGAAATACGTTCACCGTTTCGTCCGTTATACCCGAATCCAGACCTCCGAAGACACCGCCAATACACATGGGTTCTTCAATATTGCATATCATAAGGTCCCGGTCGGAGAGCTTGCGCTCCACACCGTCGAGAGTGACGAACGGGGTACCTTCGGGCATGGTACGCACTACCACCTTGCCGCCCTTGATCTTATCGGCGTCAAAGCTGTGCAACGGCTGTCCGTAAGCGAACAGTATGTAGTTGGTAATATCTACTATGTTGTTTACCGGATGCAGCCCTATGACAGTGAGCTTCTGCTTTAGCCAGTCGGGACTCTCCTTCACAGTCACGCCCTTGATGCTCACACCTGCATAACGCGGGCAGGCCTCGGTATTCTGCACCTCAATATCTATCTTGAGGTCATTGTTCTCGACCTTGAATCCTTCACAGCCCGGACGGTGAAGCGAGGTTTTGTAGCCGTTCTGAATGAGCCATGCATAAAAATCGCGGGCCACGCCCCAGTGTGAGCAAGCATCCGAATGGTTGGGTGTGATATCCACCTCGATTACATAGTCCGATTCCAGATTAAAATATTCCGATGCGGAAGTACCGGGAAGAGCATCGGAGGGAAGCACCATTATGCCCGAGTGATCATCGCTCAAACCAAGCTCTTTCTCGGAGCAGATCATTCCGTGTGACTCCACGCCACGCAATTTAGATTGCTTTATGGTAAAACATTCGTCACCTTCGTATATTTTTGCACCTATGGCGGCTACGACAACCTTCTGTCCTGCAGCCACATTGGGGGCTCCACATACAATCTGTACCGGTTCGCCGCTGCCCTGATTGACCGTTGTCACACTCAGATGGTCCGAATTGGGATGCTTCACACATGTCAGGACCTCCCCTATGACTATATTTTTGAGACCACCTTTTACGGACTGAACCTCCTCTACTCCGCCGACTTCAAGCCCTATCGATGTAAGCGCAGCTGCCACCTCATCGGCTGTAAGATCAAAGTCAACATACTCCTTGAGCCATTTATATGATATATTCATAATTACGCTAAAAAGCCTTTTTCTGTTTAATTTGCAAAGGTACAAAAAAGTTCATATTGAGAGGTTTATTTGCGCACCTTTACATATTTAGCGTTAGCCCTGTAAGCCTAAAACGGACACTCGTCGTCTGATGTTCCTTCTACAGAGATTTGAACAGATTCAGGATCATACGCCGGCTCGTCATTCATCTTGGAGCGTTTGACATTGGCTTTTCTTACAGTCGGCATAGGAGTGCCCGAGCCGATATTTTCAAACAGGGCATATTCACTCTGGAACGACAGGCGTATGTCGCCTATTCCTCCGTTACGATGTTTGGCAATTATGATTTCGGCTATGCCGCGCAGGTCATTGTGGTTATTATCCTCATAAATCTTATAATACTCCGGACGGTGTATAAAACATACTATATCGGCATCCTGCTCAATGGCTCCCGATTCGCGCAGATCACTCAATTGCGGACGCTTGCCTTCATAACCTTCACGCACCTCTACTGAACGGTTCAACTGTGAGAGCGCTATAATGGGTATGTCCAGCTCTTTGGCTATACCCTTCAGGCTGCGTGAAATGGTGCTTATCTCCTCCTGACGGTTGCCGAACCTTATTCCGCTGGCATTCATCAGTTGCAGATAGTCAATTATTATAAGCTGCACATCATGTTCCATTTTCAGACGAATAGCCTTAGTGCGGAATTCCGTTATTGAGAGGTTGGCCGTATCGTCCAGATAGATGGGAGCACTTTGCAGCGCGTTGATTTTGCTGTCCAGCTGTTCCCATTCGTATGGAGCCAGGCGGCCGTCACGGAGCTTGCTGCCGGAGATTTTACATACACCCGATATAAGGCGATTGACAAGTTGCACATTACTCATTTCGAGCGAGAATATTGCCACAGGCTGTTCGTTGTTAATGGCTATATTCTTGGCCATGGAGAGAGCAAACGCCGTCTTACCCATAGCCGGACGGGCTGCAAGAATAATAAGATCGGACTTCTGCCATCCGGATGTTATGTTGTCCAATTCACGGAATCCGCTGACAAGTCCGCTCATACCCTCGGCACGCTTAGAAGCCGTCCTGATGCGTTCCATTGACTCCTGAAGCGCCGCGCCAATGGTTGTAAAGTCCTTCTTTACATTACGGTGGCCTATCTGGAAAAGGCGGTTTTCGGCCTCACCTAAAAGCTCGGAAATATCGGTAGTATCATCAAAAGCCAAGGTCTGGATCTCACTTGTGAACGATATCAGCTCACGGGCTATTGCCTTCTGAGCGATTATACGGGCATGGTATTCGATGTGTGCCGATGACGACACCTTGCCGGCAAGCTGGGTGACATAGAGCGCCCCGCCTGCCTCCTCCAGCGTACCGTTGCTTTTAAGCTGTTCGGTCACGGTGAGTATGTCAATAGGACGCTGATTGAACGAAAGGTCAGACACAGCATCATAAATGATGCGGTGACGGTGGTCATAGAACGAATCGGACCTTAGTATATCGCTTACTCTAGGATAAGTGTCCTGTTCAATCATAAGCGCTCCAATCACAGCCTCCTCCAGCTCAAGCGCCTGAGGCTGAAGGTGATTGAGTGCTATGTTACCGGTGGTGCTTCGCGCACTTCGGGATTTACGTGTATTTGATTCTGCCATATTTGTTGCTTTTCATGCAAAGTTAGGACTTTGATCGGCAGCAGCACAGAAAAAAGGGGGCAGTTATCCCACAGTTTTCAACACTACGCCATTTCGCGCTGACAGACAAACATATCCGGGAAAAGTTCAGCCTCATTTTTCAGAGGAGTGCGGAACAGTCCAAAAATTGTCGAACCCGAACCGGACATGGATGCATATTCGGCACCCAGCTTATACAGTCGCTCTTTTATTTCGGCCAATAACGGATACCGTTTGAATACGCCGGACTCAAAATCATTGAAGACACAATCTTTCCATTCCGATACGGGACGTTTTATGGCCTCGGCAAGAGGTATCTGCGGTGTACACGGTGTAACTTCGGAATAGGCTTGAGCGGTACTGACCGATATATCGGGCTTGACCAAAAGTGTGTTATAACCGCGCAGCGACAGGCTTATGGGGGTCAAAATTTCACCGCGGCCGGCAGCCAGCGACGGAACATTCAATATGAAGAACGGACAGTCCGAACCGAGTCTGGCCGCATATTTCATCATCATTGAATCACGCATCCTAAGGTTGAAGCGACGGTTCAGGAGCGATATCATAAATGCACCGTCCGATGAGCCCCCGCCAAGTCCCGCACTTGACGGAATATGTTTGTAGAGTCTTATATCAATTGATGGCAGATCAAAATCCTCCAGCAACATCAGATAAGCCTTTACCACAAGGTTGTCGGCTGCATGGAATGGGAAGGTATTGCCGGTCATTTCAAGCGAACAGCAGGAAATTTCCTCCCTGCGCCGGCGTAAGGGACGGTTGGAAAAAATCTCTTCGGACTGCACCATAAACCCCGCTTCGATGCGCTTTCGTATCTGGGCCGGGTCAAGCGGACGCATCAGAGTGATCTCCAGTGCATCCTGCAAGAGCACCGGATAAAAGACGGTCTCAATATTGTGATAACCGTCAGGACGCTTTGACAAAACATTCAGCCCAATATTGACTTTGGCATTCGGAAAAGCGATCATTTTAACTCATTTCGTTTATATGAATGCAGCCGATAATCTTTATAGACCTGCAGCTACGGCTATTCCATGGTCCACGCCGCTGAATCCCATAAATGCCATAGCTAACAGTCCGGCAGTTATGAGCGCTATTGCCATACCTTCCATGCTCTTGGGCAGACTCATTGTAGAAAGCTGCTCCCGTATGCCGGCAAAGATTATTATGGCAAGAGTGAAACCTAACGATGTGGCAAATGCATAAAAGACACCTGTAAGCAGCGTAGGCTCAAGCCCGTGCGCGTTATACACACCGTTGGCAACGAGGATAGAGACGCCCAGGATACAACAGTTTGTAGTTATGAGCGGAAGAAAAATACCCAGAGCCTGATAGAGCGAGGGTGACACTTTCTTAAGCACGGCTTCAAGCATCTGCACCAGACCGGCTATGATCAGTATGAACAATATCGTCTGCAAATAGTCCAGTCCGTAGGGGTTGAGTACCCATATTTGCAAAGCATATGTCACTATGACTGAAACCGTAAGTACAAAAGTGACCGCTATTCCCATACCGGCAGCGGTACCTACCTTTTTGGAGACACCCAAAAACGGGCAGATACCCAAGAACTGGGAAAGAACAATATTATTTACGAATATTGCCGAAATAAATATCAGAAAATACTCCATAATGTTCAGGCTTTACGGTTTTTGAATGAATTGAATATAGCTATGAGCAGACCAAGCGTTATGAATGCTCCGGGAGCTAAAACAAACACAAGCATATCCATGGACTCGGGAAGAATGCGATGTCCGAACACCGCACCATTGCCAAGCAGCTCGCGTATGAATCCCACCAGCGTCAGAGCTAAAGTAAATCCGATCCCGATGCCTATGCCGTCACAGATTGATGCAAGTACATTGTTCTTGGCAGCAAAAGCCTCGGCACGGCCCAGTATGATACAGTTCACCACAATAAGCGGGATGAATATACCCAGAGTATTGTAAAGATCAGACACATATGCCTGCATTACCATCTGCAGTATCGTTACAAACGATGCTATAACCACTATGTAGCACGGTATCCGTATTCCGTCGGGGATAAGATCCTTGAGCAACGATATGAATGCGTTGGAACATATCAGCACAAACATGGTGGCCACGCCCATACCCATTCCGTTTATGGCCGATGTGGTTGTAGCCAGCGTAGGACACATTCCAAGGAGAAGAACAAATGTAGGGTTCTCCTTGAATATTCCGTTTATTATTGTCTTTAAGTAATTCATCTTATATCACTATTTGATTTAGTTTCTTGATGATGCATTGTTAATGGATTCAGCACCTGTACTGCCGGCACCAGCATTAAAACCGCCGTCTCCAACGTCGGCAGCACCAACGCCGTCACCATTTACAGTATCATTGTCCGAATCGGCTTCGACACCGGTATCGCTTTCGGTTTCGATGCCGATATGGTCGGACAATGCCTTGTAGGCCGAATTGACTGCATTCAGGAATGCCCTTGAAGTGATGGTTGAGGCGGTTATGGCATCAATCTGACCGCCGTCATTGCTGACAGTCAGGTAGCCGTCGCCCGGATTCATTCCTATAATGTTGCGGTTGCCCGGCTTTACGGGAGCCCCCAGCAGGATAGTGGCAACGGCCGACTGTTGTTTAATCTCTGAACTCTCCTGACGGAACCACTCACCGGCCAGAGCGCCGAGTCCGGGAGTCTCGCTGTGTTCAAGCACCTCATATCCCAGGATCTCACCCTTGGGGTCAAAGCCCACCATAACCTTTAAATCACCTCCGAAGGCGTTTTTGTCAGTTGACTCTACGGCGGTACCCAACAGATTGTCATTCATATCATATACACTATGAAATATGAATCCATCCTTCTCGTACGGCTTTTCAACCCTGAACTTCATGTCGCTGTCAGAGAGAATGACACTTTTAATACCGTTCTCAATGACCTGTTTGTTTATCTGCTCAATGGGACCGCTGGTCACATTGTTAACCCAGGCCAGCAACCCACCGGCAACTATCGCGATGACAGTCATTACCAGGGCCATATTAAGCAAATTAGATTCTACCTTTTTCATTTTGCAATCTTCCCGAAACGTTTTGGTTTGCACCAGTTATTGATAAGAGGAGTAACACCGTTCATGATCAGAATGGCAAATGACATACCCTCCGGATACGAACCGAAATATCTGATTAATACTGTCAGGAAACCTATTCCAATACCGTACCACACCATACCCTTAGTTGTCATAGGCGATGTAACGTAATCCGTAGCCATGAAAATGGCACCCAGCATAAGTCCGCCTGTACAGAGATGGTATAAGGGATTCACATACAGCACAGGATTGACAAACCACATTATTCCGGTAAGCACTGCCACAGTAGCCAATATTGATATGGGTATGTGCCAGGTAATCACTTTCCGCCATAGCAGAACAACCAGTCCCAATAGCAGCGCCAGCACACTCACCTCACCCAGACAGCCGCCTGTAGTTCCAAGGAACAGGCTGGAAAGTTCCGGCAACTGTGCTGCGGCAGAGGCATCACCTCCCGCAATCAGGCTCATCAGACTCAGTGGTGTAGCACCCGTAACGGCATCGGTATATGCCATAAACTGATGCGGTACAGGCCATGAAGTCATGGCGGCAGGAAATGATATAAGCAGGAACACACGACCTACAAGTGCCGGATTGAACGGGTTTTTACCCAATCCGCCGAAAGCCATCTTACCCACTCCTATTGCAATAAGAGCGCCCACCGCTATCATGTAGATAGGAATATTGGACGGCAAATTAAATGCCAACAGGATGCCGGTTATTACAGCCGACCCGTCACTTATCGTAGTCTCCTTGATCTTGAGCAGAAATTTTGCAATTAACCACTCAAAGAGAAGACAGAAGGCTACCGATGTGGCAGTCACAATTAACGCCCCCAGTCCGAAAACGATGAAAGAGGCGACAAGCGCCGGCATGAGTGCAATAATCACCCAACGCATATTTCTTTCAATCGTGTCACCGCTATGAATGTGCGGCGATGTCGATATGTACAGTTTTTCAGCCATTATTCCTTATTATATCTTTGTGTTACGGGCACGGATCATATCATTTACCCTATTCTTTGCAAGACGCACCCAGTCAAGCAACGGTCTGCGCGACGGGCATGTGCTCTGACAACAGCCGCACTCGATGCAGCTCATTATCCAATTCTCCTCGGCACGCTCCCACTCCTCCATTTCCGATGCTACGGCAAGCAGATATGGCTCCAATCCCATAGGACACGCCGTTATACATTTTCCGCAGCGAATACAGGTGCGCTCCTTATGGCGTACCGCATCACTCTCGGGTATCATAAGTATTCCCGATGTTCCCTTCACGACAGGAACGTCGGTTCCCAGCAGAGGACGTCCCATCATGGGACCGCCTGAAACGATTTTTAAGGTATCTTCGGGCAGTCCTCCGGCAGCCTCAATCAATTGACTGACAGGAGTACCCAGCCTAACCTTCAGGTTGGAAGGTTCTAGAACACTCTTTCCGGTAACCGTCACAATCCTTTCAATAAGAGGCTTCTTTTTCTGTACAGCCTCATATACGGCAAATACGGTCCCAATATTCTGCACCACGCACCCCATACTGGCGGGAAGTGCCGGCGGAGGCGGGACCCTGTGACCGGTCACGGCTTCTATGAGCTGCTTCTCACCGCCCTGCGGATATTTCATCTTAAGAGGCACCACCTCCATACCGCTTACCATTGAGGTCTTGGCTCTCATAAGCGCTATGGCATCGGGTTTGTTCTCCTCAATACCTATGACGGCATACTCTATACCCAATGCCTTAAGCATGATCCTTATTCCCACTATTATCTGATCAGGGTATTCGAGCATCAACCTATGGTCAGCAGTAAGAAAAGGCTCACACTCGGCAGCATTGATTATAAGCGTGTCTATCTTACAGTCCTTGGGAGGCATCAGTTTTACATGTGTTGGGAAACAGGCTCCTCCCAGCCCCACTATACCTGCATTTTTTATGCGGTCAAATATCTCCTGCTGAGAGATTGTGCACTGAAGTATCAGAGTATCGGAACGGTCTATATCGCTCTCCCATTTATCTCCCTCTACATCAATAAAAATAGCCGGTTTACGAAAACCGCTCGTATCAACCACAGTATCAATTTTGGCTACTTTACCTGAAACCGATGAGTGGATGGCGGCCGAAACAAAACCGACAGGATCGGCAATACGGGTTCCCACAAGGACAGTGTCACCTCTCTGTACACACGGTACTGCCGGAGCGCCGATATGCTGGGAAAGCGGGAACACCGCCTGTTTTGGCAGTGCCGCAGTCACAATTTTCTTCCCTGCGGATATTTTATTCGGTTCGGGGTGTACACCACCGATTTTAAATGTTTTCAGCATGTCTTGTCAATTGTCTTGTTTATCTTGTTCAACCGATTCTTTTACCGGCTCAAGTGTCGTTTCAGCAGCCGGTGTCACAACTCTTTTCGGTGGAAAATTCACCGCCCAAATAGAATTTTGCGGACATTCATCAATACACTTTCGGCACAGACGACACTTCTCGAAGTCTATGTAAGCCAGATTGTTTTCAAGCGTGATGGCATCGAACGAACAGACTTTGACACACTTTCCGCAACCTATGCAAGCTACAGCGCAGGCCTTCTTTGCCACCGGTCCCTTATCCTTGTTGACACAACTGACATAGATCCTGCGATCCAGTTTGTTTTTGTTGCGCAGTTCGATAATTCCGCGGGGACAGGCCTTGACGCATACTCCGCAGGCCGTGCACTTCTCCTGATCAACCTCGGGAAGTCCCGTCTCGGGATTCATGTGAATGGCATCGAACTTACAGACCGTTACGCAGTCTCCGCATCCCAAACAGCCGTAGAAACAACCCGTTTCTCCTCCTGTCTGCATAGCCGCAATGACACACCTTGAAGCTCCGTCATAATTATTGACCCGCGGGCGGTTTTCACACGAACCGTTACACCTGACTACAGCAACCTTAGGAGTTGACTCCTGTACCGCACGGCCTGTTATGGCCGCAATCTGCTGCATCACTCCACTCGAACTTGCCGGACAGTTCAGTCCTTCCATAGAATCCCGCTTCACGCAGGCTTCGGCAAAGGCTGCACAGCCGGGGAGGCCGCAGCCGCCACAGTTAGCACCGGGCAGAATCTCAATAATCTGCTCCACTCTAGGATCTGTATCCACTGCAAATTTCCTTGCCACAACGTATAAGACTATACCTAGAATAAGTCCTATCACACCCAAAACAAGGATTGCTGTCAGAATTGGCAACATATAACGCTATTTATCCAATGATTCTGAAACTAAAATTCCTTTTCAGCCTGTCGCGGAAAAGGAACAACACTATATAATAAGGTACAAGTATACCCAATGAAAAAAGCGACGTCATGCGTTCGTCGCCTGTAACCGATAAAGTCAGCACTAGGGTAATCATAAGAAGAATAACAGGTATTCCGAATGCAAAAACCACAGCCTTCATACCTTGACTGACCGAACCTGCCACCACAACCTGCTGCCCGACAGTATAATCCCGGGGATTGTCAACAGCTACACTGACTGTCTTATCCTTCATTTCAGACAGACGGCATAGAGATTTAGCCTGACAACCTACACATGATGACATCTGAATTATTGTAACATCAACCATCTGTCCGTCAATTCCGCTTACCGTACCGTTGTGTTTTATTTCGTCGGTCATATTGAGGTCCAAAATTATCATTTTTTTTGTTTCAAAACCACATTAAAAGAAGAAATAAATCTATCCTCTGCTCATTTTCTCTATAATGTACCGTAAAGCAGAGTAGATGTAAAACACCGAATTAAAGCAAACTACACAAAAGCGCAAATAAAGTGGAAGTAAAGTGTAAAAAATAAGAACAGCTCACGCAAAGCATAAATAAAACGGAAAATTATTAAAGCGGAGTTCACGTAAAGCATCAGACTGACAACCTTAAATTCTATTAGTAAACGCAATTTTTTGCGGAGGTACTTGTTCATATTTTTTTCGGACAAAGAGAGGGGATTAGAACCTTCCCCATCTCTTTGCGC
>MTBK01029120.1_pt1 | contig 11545 bp, 9 predicted proteins | sample 1535981 | NCBI WGS metagenome assembly MTBK01 (sample SAMN06109225, study PRJNA356200) | anaerobic digester metagenome | isolation source: biogas reactors fed with pig manure or primary and secondary sludge | place: Spain | collected 2016-06-30 | reverse complement strand
ACACTATTGAGTCTGTAGTCTCGCGCACCTGCTTGAGTTGTAGATTCTGGAAGGCTGGCCCCAGGTCCTCCATGTCTTTTAGGAAGCCGTCAATCGCCGTCCGCGCTTCCTTGGAAATCTCGTTGATGGCGCTCTTTACGTCCCTCAACGAGTCGCTTATTCGCAGCGTCATTCCGTCCCCGGCGGCCTTGGCCATGTCGCCGAAGGCCTGCACAAATGCCTGCGCAACAGCCGGGTTCTTGAACTCCTTGGCCAGCCCGTCGGAAGTCTCTTTTGCCTTCGCGAGCAGGTCCTTTTCGAGCGCATCCCAAGCCTCGCGGGCATTTATCCCCGTGGCCTCGATAAGCTCTTCCGTCTTGACCGCCATCTCAGCGGCGTACTCCTGATACTCATCAAGTGCCTTCTGCACGCCTTCGGACACGGACTCGATGAAACTTTTTTGACTCGACTCTGCGACGGCCCCCTGCACGTCCTCCATGCCACTGAGAACAGAGTCAACAACCTTCCCCATGACCTCGCGCATGTCCTCCGGCAGCTTGTCGAACATCGAAAGAAAAGACTCCACACCAGCTTTGCCAGCTAACCGAAAACTACCCTTAATGCTGTCGCGCCATACGTCCGCAAGCCTGGCTATCTTATTCCCGGTCTCGTCCGTGCTTTGCAGGATTTCATACGTCATTTCGCGCGCAGCGTCGCCGGTACCGAGTAGCGCCTTGCTCAAAGCTTCCTGCGCCTTTTGCGCATCGATGTTGGCTGCGGCCATCTCGCGGTACTTCGGCGGGAGAGCGTCCATCGCCTTGGCGTTGCCCTTGATAGCCTCGGTGTAGTCTCGGGCAATTTGCTCCATGCGCTCGGCGGCCTGCTCTGCTTCTTTTGCCTCGGTGGACTTCATCCACCATTCCCAGACCTTCGCAGCCGCTTTGACTGCGAGCTGCAAGGCTGCAAAAGCAGCAACAACCAGCCCAAGCTTGACTGATAGCATCTCAAAGGATGTGGCAAGCGTGGTCACGCCTTTTGCAGTCCCAGTCAGCCCGGCGATATCGCCGGTGATGGCACTCAGCTTCATCGCAGATACTGCGGCAAGATGTTTCCCCAGCATCAAAAACCCAGCTCCAAGTTGCGTCAGAGCGGACACGAGCAAGGTTATTTTTCCTACAGCCCATCCGACGAAGATTATCTGTGCTATTTTGTCCAAATGTTCAGCGAGGAACCGCCACGGAACCATATTCGCCAGCCGTGCGAAGGCGTCGAAAAGGGCTCGCACGCCTTCGGCAAAGCCTTTGAATTGAGCGACAATCACATTCACGTCTATTGATTCAAGGGCCTTCCTGAAAAGATCAATATTGCCAGTCGCCAGCCCAAAGCCCTCAAAAAGCGCGTTCATGACCTGCTCGAATATCTTCGTCTCCTTTGCCCACTCGTTGAATGCGAGAATCATGTCACGGATGGTATCTACAACGCCTTTGGACTTCTCTTGAATCTGATCGAAAACAATGAGCAAACCTTCCTGATACGCGCTTCGCACCGCCTCAACCTTGTTCTTGAAAGTCTCCATCTGCTGCGCGAGCAATTCTTGCGTGCGTCCAAGCTTGCCGACTTCCTCCGTGTACTGCTTCAAATCCTTCGCAGACTCGGCCAGTATCAAGGCGCTGGCGGCGGCCCTCTTGCCGAATATGGTAGTCGCGTCGGCAGCCGTCATGTTCGCATCCTTAAGGTCTTGCAATATCGCCTCCATTGGGCGCATATTGCCGGACGCATCAACAATAGTCACGCCCAGTCGCTCAAGCGCTTGTGCAGCCTCTCGCGTTGGCTTTGTCAGGGACAACATCATGTTTTTGAGGGAAATCCCTATCTGGCTGCCTTGCATACCGGCATCAGCAAGCTTGCCCATCATGGCGGCGGCTTCCTCAAGGGATATTCCGAGGCTCTTTGCAACAGGCGCAACATCCTTCATCGAGTACGCCAACTTGTCCATAGACAACATGGACGAACTGATAACATTGTTGAACACGTCCACAACACGTCCAGACTGGTCGGCCTCAAGCCCGAACCCTCGCAGGGTTGACACCACCAAGTCAGCAGACTGTGCCATACCGTAGTTCTGCGCTATCGCAAGTCCTGCAACACCTTCAATCGCCGCCAGCGACTCGGACGCACTCATACCGGCCTGCGCAAGGCTGTACATGCCCTCCGCAGTCTGTGTAGCCGATATGGGCAATCTTTCGCCGAGCTCGCGAGCCTTAGCAGACAACAGCTCCAGCTCCTCGGAGGTAGCTCGACTTACACCCGCAACCCTTGTCATGGTGTGCTCGAACTCGCCCCCCACCGACAAGGCCGCTTTCGTTAAAGCCCCCATGCCGGTAGTGATGGCACCAACGGCGACAGTCAGCCCCTTCATGAGCGGAGCGAATACGCCATCTATCGCCTTGCCGATCTTCTCGGTCTCGTGTCCGAACCTCGTAATGCCTTTCGCCGCCGAGTCGAAAGCATTTATCACCTTCTTAACCTCGGCGGATACGACTATTTGCACTGATTTGTCTTTTGCCACTTTCTCACCACCTCAGCTGGGAGCCACAATCCCGGCGGCCACCATCTCGTCTATCGTCATGCCCTGCTTGCGCGGCTCGGACGATTCGCTTTCCATCCCGAGGACGTGCGGTATTGCTCGCAAATATCCAATGGCTTGCCAATACGTCAGCCCCAGGAACTCGTCAGCCGTAAAGCCGAACCGCGCACGCCGCAGGGAGAGTAGAAGGTACGGCCAGACTATTTCTTCCGGGACGGTGGGATTGTCGCCGTCACCTTGTCCCGGAGCTTGAAAAAATTTTCAATTATCCCCGGAAGGTCGTTCTCTTCAACAACCACTTCGAGGAGCCCCTGCGCCTGCTCAAGCGGCAGCTCTGCCCACCCCTCGAAAGACGGGAAGGACCGCCGGAGGATTTCTCCCACCAGCGGTCCCATGACGTCCAGCCCGAGAAGCGCGGATGGTTCTTGCAGCTGCTCGCGCATCGTCTCCGTCGCCTGTCCTAGCAGCTCGAAAATATCAGCGTATGTCAGGCGGTGAAGGCTATGATTCTCGCCGTGGATACTCACCTCTACAGGTATTGGTCTCGGAAAGTCGCGCATCACCTTCACCTACGGCCTGTAAGGATGCTTCACCATGTCCATGACGGTCATGAGCTGAACCCCAGATGACTTCGAGCTGTCGGCCACGGCGGTAACGTTGATCGGGACCACGGCCTCGGCCTGCTCTTGGAAATTCATGCTGAAGTCGCCGCTGATCATGCCCTTCCAGATTTTGATTACGCGGAACTTCTTGTCCCGGCGCGGGTGCACGAACTCCACGAGGAATGTTTGGTCTGTGGTGGACGCACCACCAACACCAAAGCCCTTCCCCTCCGCTCCCATGTACAGGTATTCAGCGTCAACGGCTTTCGGGTTTATCGTGCTGCTGTCGAGCAGATAGAAACTCCCCGCCAGAAGGTCCGCAAAGTACTCGTCATCTGTCAGGCTCACCGCAGCAACTGTGACGTAATCCGCAGTCACCGGCCCGGTAGGGGCGGCTCCAAAAGTAATCACTCCGGTACTGAGAGTCACGGTACACTCCGTCGCCCCGCTCGGCGCGCTCTCCACGACTGTAACCGGCGTGCCGTCGTCGTACACGGCGCTTACAGACTTTGGAACATAAGCAAGCGTGTACGTAACAGAACTACCGGGTGCTTCGCCCCCGATAATCGTGGTCTCTGTCCCTGCCGTGGATTTTAGCGTCAGGCTGGTTAGCTTGTTCTGCTGAAGCTTCGTATGCCGCCCCTTGTAAATCGCGAGTCCATTCTCCTCGCCGGTTTCCGCAGTCGCGTTTTCGACGATCTCCGGGTATTCGGGCATCAGCTTCCGAAGCATCTCAAGGTTGGCCTCAAGCAGATTGAACGTACTCGACGCGCTCTCCTCCGTCAGAACAGATACAACCGTGGTAGCCGGGAACCCGGATTTTTTCTCGTAGTTGGTTTTCGAGTGAGTGAAATTCACCTCGCCGTCAACCTGTCCAACACTGGCACCGTCAATGAATACTTCACCGGTTCCAATGATGATGTCGTTGGCATTCAGCACATTCGCCATTCTTTTACCTCCTCAAATTCAAAGTCATGTTCAAGGTCCCGCACCAGAGCGGGAACCATGCTGTCGCAAGGTCAATCGTGTAATTGCCTGTCGCAGTCGTGAAATGTGGCTCGACTCGCTCCAACGCCTTTGCTACCAGCTCCCCCATTTCGTCGCACTCCCGCGCTCCTACGTATTCCACGAGGCTGCCGTCCGTCTCCTTGTTTTCGTTCACCACGCCCCAAACCACGTCAAAAAAAAGGGTCCCCTGTGTCAGGAGACCCTTTTCTGTCGATTCGGAAGTGCTGAAAGCCACGAACGGCACGTCTGCTGGGGATGGTGGGCGCTTTTGGTCAACGCCCAGCATCACGGTCGGCGGTGCGCCGTATTTCGACTGGCACCACGCCAGCAGCTCGGAGTCATTCGCCAATCCCTGCGCCAACTCTCGCAGGACGCTATAAACCATCACCACCACTCGCCCTTCACGATGTATTTCTTCTTGGGATTTCTTGCAGCGCCGCTCTGTCCCTGCCCTTCCACCTTGCCCCATATTTTCTCTTCGAGGTACGGTTGTATGCGCGGCTCCAGATAGTCGAACATCGGCCCGATTGTCGGACGCGGCGGCACGTCCCAAACATCGCTCCTGGTGAATATCCCAACGCTGGCAAGCGCGAGCCTCATCTTGTCAGACACCGGCGTTCGGAAGCCCTCTTCAAGCCGCTTGCCTATTCGCACCGCCGAGATTGACAACCAACCGACGGTCACTTCCTGACGATTCTTGTTGAACTCGTAGCCGATGGCCTGCCTCAGCTTCCCCATGACTGGGTACTGTCCTTTTGGAGTGCGTCCGAAGGCCTGTTCAAAAAGCTTGCGCTTTTTCGCTGGCATCGTCGGCAGATACGCCTTCCCGCCGGGTGCTTTGCGCGTGATTCCGGCCTTAATCTCCTTCTGCATCATCCAACCAGTAGATTTCAGCGCGGACGCGGTGAACTTCGGAAACTCTTTCGCAGCCCATTCCAGCCAGGACGTGGCATAGTCCGTGATTTCGACGTGGACGGGCATCTATACCACCCGCACCTGTTTTGAACTTACGGTCCCCCACGGGTTTTCGTCGCCCATGATCTCCAGCTGGTGAACGCCGCCGTTCGTCATGAGAATCCGCACCACCTCAAAGGTCGTCCCATTCGCCAGAACCACCGTGTCGCCGGTCTTCGGCTTCGACACGTCCTCCTCCGACAGCCACACCAGCCCGGACGCGCTCATACCCTCCATCGTCTCGAAGGCGTTTCCCTTCGTAATGGAAAGTCCCGGCTCGACTACCGCCGGGACCTCCGCTCCGTTGTACGTGATCAACTCGCCATGCTCGGCCAGATTGAAAAAAATGGCCGAGTCAGCTCGCATCTGCTCGGCCAGCGTCACTTAAACCGCCGCCCTCGGGATGCCGGGGCCAAGGCGAACCTTCGCCTTCTTACCGGCAGAGGTTTTGTCCTCGACGCAAATCCCGACAGGTACGCCACTTGCAGCAGTCTTTGTGAGAGCGTCAGACGCGAAGTACAAAAAGTCGCCAGCGGTAAAGTCCTTCCCTGTCGAGTCATGCTCGGCTGCAAGCTCGTACACACCGGTAATGTAGATGTCGCCGGTCTCGGCATTCGCGATATCCTCGGCGGCGATGCCGACGAAATCAGTGAACCCCACCACGTCGCCCTCGCTGATCTTGCTCCCGGAGGTGTTCTTATGCCTGATTACCTCCTCACCGGAATACGGCGTATGCCACTCGTACCCGATTTTGACGCGCACGATCTTATCCGCAGTAGCTTTCTTCAGCGCGGCGATTCCGAGGAAGTGCTTTGCCGTGTTGTCCGTGGCTTTCTTTGTCGCGGCGTCGTAGTACACGACCGCGCCCTGAACCAGCGAAAAATTATTCGTGGCCTCCACGTCGTACACACCGGACACACGCACGCTCCCGGTTCCCCCGTCGGGAATGTCCGTGATCGCTACACCGCAGCAAGAGCCGAGCGGGACGATGTCTCCCGCGTTGATCTGCGAACCGCTCTCATTCGCCCAATCGAAGACTGTTCCCTCATGTCTGAACTCTGCAACTTTGCCCATCTTTTTACCCCCTTTAACCTTTCCTAACCTAGGCTTCGCCAGCGTTGCGATACAGCCCGCGATAGTCGGTGACCGCCGCAGCAGCGTCTATCCTGACTTTCCACTCGGTCCCGTCCACGGTCCACCCGTCGCGGCTCTCAAGGTACGGAGTCTGCACGCCGTTCAGGAAGTACACCTTGACGGTGCGCCCCTTGTCGGCGGCCAAGTACCATGCCTTTTTGCCGTTCGTACCGCTGTCGTCGAGATTGTGATCGTAGACTACGGTCAGCCCACCGGCCTTGAACCACGTGTTAACGATGTTCGGCGAATTGCTCACCCCGCCGATCAGCTCAGTGGCAAAAAACTGCTCGAAGACGCCTCGCTTGGTAACGGGTGCGAGCAGGAAACGCGGGACTATACCAAGTCGCTTTTTCCCGCCGATGTCCTTCTGCTCGGCCATCTTGAGCACGCCCTCGTTCAGCTTATCCACGTTAACGTTCGCGCCGGAGCTGGCCTGAATATTCCCGTGGTCGCCGTGGAAAAGGACCACGCCGTCGCCCATCACCGGGTTATCAGCCAGCAGCTCGTACGGCAACGCGGCGATCGTCCTCTTTGCCGCAGCGCCAAGCTCGCGCATCACGTCACTGAACACCGACAGGTCGTCGTTGATGATCGTCTGACGGGTCAGCCCGAACATCTGCCCGAAGGTCCCGATCTTCACGGTCTCCGCGTGCTCGACGCGCTCGGTAAACTTGTACTCCTCGCCCTCAATCAGGGATGGCAGCCGCCCAAATGCGCCTATGCCAACCAGGGTCTGCGGCTTGAAGTCAGGCACGCTGCCCACGCCGCACCACTGTGTCCACGACTCCGGCGCGTCCTTCCAGCCTTCCAGCAGAGCTTTGTTCGCGATAGCCCCGCAGATGTAGGGGAAATCAGACGTGCTCATGGCCCTCGAAAGCCACGCCATCGGCTCCCCCCTGCGGTTGTCTCCGGCGCGGGTAAGGCAGCGGTCCGCAATCATGAGGAAACTCATGCCTGCGTAGTCATTGCGCTCGTCGCTGTCTGTCTTGAGCCCGGACCGCTTGCTCATGCCGTCGATCACGGCATCGCGGAACTTGTCGCGCTCGTCCACCTCAACATGCGCCGAGGATACCTTCGTCGCAGCCTGCTTCGTCGCCAGCTCGTCAAGGATGGCGGCGCGAACGTCATTGACATTCGAGCCCTCCTCGATGAACCTCACCGCGTCCACGCCGTGACGGGCGCAAACTTCCATGATTTCCCTGATACGCTCACGCTCACTGCGAGTCCCCTCGCTGCGAACCTGCTCCACGTTGATCGTCTCTTCGACGACCGCATCATTCTTTACTTTGTCCATTTCTTGACCTCCTGTCTTTTTCTCCAATATTTCAGCCGGGCTTGCGTCCGGCTCGTCTAAATCAACTGCACGCCCCACCCCTACGGTCGCGTCTGCAGGTACAGACACGATGGATATTTCCAGGGGCTCCCAGCGGGTCGCTGTTTCTCTGTCCAGCGCCCCATCCTCGCCCTTCTTTAGTTCCCACTCGTGCACGGCATATCCGACAGACACTCCGCGCATGATGCCCTTCTGGACCTTCTGAAATACGGCGTCGCTTTCCGGGTCATCGTCGAACCGGACCAGGGCGCGCCCCTTGTTTCCGTCGAGCCATGCTTTTTCTACGGCCCCGACAGGCAGCTTCCGGCTGTCGTGGTTTACCAGGACAACGCCGATCTCCGCGAGCCGCTGAAGGTCCACCGCCTCCGGTTGGTGTGACAAAACCTCTTCGTAGTAGCGGTTTTCCCACCAGTCGAAGCGCTTGTAGGGCATGTCGCTAGAAAACGAGAGCTCAACCGTGCGCTTTTCGGCGTCGATGGAGCCCCCAATGCTCAATTCACGGAAAAACAGCTCTCTCCGCCGCTCCTCCGGCTTTTTAGCTGCAGGCATGTTATTCCTCCTTTTCGTCTGCCGATAGTTCCTGCGGCGGCAGTTCACCGAGTTTCACGCCCAGCTCCTCGGCGTACTTCTGTTCGCGTGCCCTCTGCCGGAGCACCTCTTGCCAGTCGAGCCCCTTTGATCCACAGACCTCTTCAAGCGTCGTTGCCCCGATCTGGAGAGCCTCGCTGGATGCCCGGACCTCTTTTAGCGGGTCGACCCATTCCCATCCCGGCGTAATCCATCTCGCGCCCACGTACCGCTCGCGCTTGCCGTGGAAGTCAGCCACCTTGAGCAGTCCGGCCAAAACTATCGATTCAACGAACGTTTCCCACACCGGACGGCAGAAGTGCTCGACCATGTACTGCTGGAAGGTGGTAAACGTCTTGCGGTCCTCCAGATGCCCCTGCCGCGCCGACGAATAATTAACCCGGCTCATGTCCCGGCTCGTCACTTCGTAGGATGCGCCAAGCCCGGAGCTGATAAGCCGCTGCTGCAACGACAGAAAATCAGCCGCCGTAGCCTGAGGATGGTCCGGCTTAGCTTCGACAACGTCCTCGCCAAGCCCCAGATACTGAATCATCCCGGGGACAATCTCTTGTACCGGATTCCCATCACTCCCGGCGTCCATGCGTCCGACGAAGCTGCCGGACTGATTTTTGCGGATAAAGATCGCGAAGCATGCCGCAATCCGCGCCGCCATCAGCTCCGCGTCGATAAACTCCTTCGAGTCTTTTATCCGCTGTATGATGATGGCCAGCTCGGACACGCCGTGTATCTGCGCGGCTCGCCGCCGATCGAACAGGTGGATAACCTCGGACGCATCCACGCGGACGGCGTCTTTCGTCAGGTCCATCGGGTCGGGACGGAACCAGTACGCCACCGGGCGCAGATACTCGTCCACCTCAATACCCTGATAGACCCTGTTTGCGCCGTTCTCGTCGATCATCGTGTCGAGCTGGTCGGTCTCGATGATCTGTAGCCTCAGCGGGAACTTCTCGCCCCTCACCCACAGCTTCCGGACGAAAACCTCTCCATCCACGATACGACGACGCAGGACCAGGGATTGCATCTCGGCGAAAGACGACAGCCCGGCTACGTCGCATGTTTCCGGCCTCGCCCATTCGCGCCAGAGTTTCTCGATTAAATCATTCTTCTTCTCGTCCTCCTGTCCACCACCCTTCACAACCCTCGCTTGCGGCGCAATCCCCAGCGAGCCAATAGAGTTCCGCAGTATCGCCGACAGCGCCGCTGCAGCCAGGTCCGAGTTGCGCTCAAGGTCCCTCGCCCTGTCAATGAGCAGTTGCCGCTCGGGCTTGTCGATCTGCTCCGGCGCGCTTCCTGTTACCGGCCTCCACCCCCCTTGCGGACGCTCAAGGCTGGCACCGTCGTATGCCGCCATGCGGACTATCCATCGCGCAAGTCGTTTCATCATCTCCCCGGCCATTTCGCGTAAGCCGTCGTGCCGTAGCTCTCGTCAGCAATCTGCCCGCGCAGATAATCGATACGCGACTGGATAGCCCGCAGGTCAGCCCGCGTCACAATCCGTCCACCAATTCGGTACTCCTGCGCCAACAGAACGGCGCGTAAGGCCTCCTCGTAAAGTTCAAGCTCCTCTTGCAACGTCAAATGGCCTCACCTCCTTTCAGGCACAAAAAAAGCCGCCCCTCTCGGGACGGCCTTTATTAACCCCTAGGTTAAGTCTACCTTCTTCTCAACCAGCCTTGCCTATTGCCCAGCCATGAGCCTGTCGGCACCGGACGCGACAGCTGCTCGGACTGCTCGACGCTCTGTTCATCTACCAGATATCGCACGCCGCAAAGTTCGGCCATCAGACATGCGTACACAGTGCAGTCTAACAGGTGGTTGGGCGCGTGCTGCGACACCTTTAACCACACTTCAGTCTCAGCGCCGGTGCGCTTGTTGCGCTCGATCACCTTCTGCTCAGCCGTCATGTGCGCGCCCCAGTAATCAGGACAATCTACGGGGACGTGCATGGCCCCAGCGCTACCAGGCGCACGGCGCAGGCGTCCAAACAGGTAGTCCTTCCAGTAATCAGTATCCGTAATCCATAGCTTCAGCCCGACAAAGCCGTCTTTGTCCAGATTTGACACGGTGTAGAATCGTCCACCAAGGCTATGCGACGCACCCTTGGTCGGTTTCAGCACGTCAAGATGGGCAGTGCAAGCCTGATACACCTCGTCAGTGCGAAAGCCCGAGTCGATGGCGCAAAGCCGTACCTGCATCAGCTCGCCAGCCTGTGAGCGATACTGCCTGTCGATGACTATGTCCAATAGCTCGTTCCACGTCTCAACGCGTCCGAAGTCCACCACCCAAGATGTCGCGCCTACGCCCCAGCCGATGATTTCCCACCAAAAATGGTCCTTCTGCACGTCCACCCCTGCGGTAAGGAAGTGCGCGCCGTGCGGAACCTCGCCGAGGCGATACTCGCCTGTCTGCGCGAGAAGGTCCTGTCCCTTGACCTCCGCTCTCGCATCCCTCCACGGCTCGCCTAGCCACGAGTTGATGAAGTTGCGCAGGCGCTCGGGGTATTCCTCGCTCTCGATGAACTCTGCAGCCATTTGCCCGAAGGACACGAAGGGCGAATAGATTGACGAGAGATGATACGCCACATGACGCGGCGTGCTCACTTGCCGGTCGTCCACCCAGCCACCGCGACGGAGCATATCCAGCTTGTCGGAGTCGTCTATTACGCCGCCACAATATGGACACTCGTACCATGCGGACGCCATTGCCATTTGTCCGGCGTCGCGAAGTTTCTGCGGGTCGCCCCGCGCCTCGCGCTTAGCCTCGCGGACCTCTTCCGGCCATTTTACCTGCGCCATTATCAGTTTCTGGTACTCGCCGCAGTGCGGACACGGGACGTGATAGAACCGCCGCACGTCCGCGCTTTCGTACTCGCGCCATATCCGTCCGCGCTCAGTGGTCGGCGTGGACGCCTGAATTATCTTGCGATTGCGGAAAGACTTCGTGCGCTCGCGTGCCAACGAGATGGGGTCGGCCTCTTCTCCGGCGAACAGCGGGTATTTGTCCACCTCGTCCAGGAACAGGTAGCGGATTGGACGCGAAGCAAGGCTGGCCGGGCTGTTCGCACCGGACAGGCAAACGTACGCGCCGACGAATTGCAGTTGCAGCTTCTCCGTCCGCTGCGCGTCCAACCGGTCGCGCAGGACCTGAGAACTCTCTACCATCGGCATGAGCCTGTTCTTGCTGGTGTACTCTGCAAGGTCCAGCGTCGGGTACACCACCAAGCTTGAGCCGGGGTCCTGCGCAATGGCGTAGCCCAAGCAGTTGTTGATAGCTTCGGACTTGCCGACCTGGGCGGCGGTGCAGAGGGTGACGGTTTCGACTGTCGATTCATTGAACGTGTCCATGATCCCGCGCAAGTAA
>MTBK01050375.1_pt1 | contig 11564 bp, 10 predicted proteins | sample 1535981 | NCBI WGS metagenome assembly MTBK01 (sample SAMN06109225, study PRJNA356200) | anaerobic digester metagenome | isolation source: biogas reactors fed with pig manure or primary and secondary sludge | place: Spain | collected 2016-06-30 | reverse complement strand
TGGCTTGCCCAGGTGAGCCGCGGGGACGTGAGTCAAATCCTCCGTCCCTTTGACTCAGAAGAGCAATAGGGGTTCGCAGAGCAGATCCTTCGCTATGCTCAGGATGACATTGCGGACTGATTGGGGTTAGCCCAGAGTCTCTTCACGATCGTCGGCGCAGTCGAAGCGGCGGTAGTCATCGGCGAAGCGATCCTGCAGGTAGATGTAATCAAATTCCTTGCCGCCCTTTTGGAGCAGGCTGTTGTAGGCATAAAGGGCCTCCTCGCGGCACTGTGGACAGCTGTAGATGGGGATGCTGTAGCAGAGCACGCGGTGGCGTCCGCTGGAAAAGCGGGCTGCCGTCGAGGAGATCTCCCGGTAGGAACAGCAGCGATCGCAGATGCGCAGCTTGACCTGCTGGTTTTCGTTGATATTGTCAGTGTCGTAGTAGATCCGCCGGCTGAGAGCAAAAACCTGATCACACTTCTTTTTCCGGGCGGCTTGCTGCTCTTCCCGGCGCCGGAAATTTTTCAGCTGAATCTCGATGATTTTCTCCAGGCGCACGATATTATCCGGGTTCTCCCGCAACATCTTGCTGTCGTAATCGGGCTCGCGCAGATTGGAGTAATCGATTCCGGCCATGGCCATGATCAGGGCCAGGTTGATATAGGGCAGCGCCGTCTCCACGGAATAGCCCCCTTCCAAAACGGCGATATCGGGAGCCAGCCTGCGATTAAGCTCGGCGTAACCGGTGGCGGTGAAGAGCATATTGGCCAGAGGATCGCTGTAGTGATTGTCCTGTCCCGCCGAGTTCACCACCAGCTCGGGTTTAAACTCCTCCAGGATCGGCAGAATGAGATTGTCGACAGCGTAAAGGATCCCCTCATCGGTGGTATGAGGCGCCAGGGGTATATTGATCGTCGTCCCCCAGGCCGGCGGCCAGCCCAGCTCCTCGATAAAACCGGTGCCCGGATAGAGGGTCCGGCCGTCCTGATGAAAAGAGATGAAGAGGATGTCGGGATCGTGATAGAAGATCTCCTGAGTGCCGTCGCCGTGGTGGACATCGGTATCAACGATAGCGATACGCCTGATCCCGTACTTGCGTCTCAGGTACTCGACCATGATCGCTTCATTATTGATATTGCAGAAGCCGCGGTTGCCGTGCGCCACGGTCATGGCGTGATGCCCCGGCGGACGAATAATGGCAAAACCGTTTTTGATCTCCTTCTCCATGAAGGCGTCGCCCATCACCAGTGCGCCCCCTGCCGAGACCAGATGAGCTTCAGTGGCGATATCATTCACCGTGGGAATACAGAAATGAACCCGGGCGATATCCTTCAGCGAAGCGAGGCGGGGTTGGTACTCGCGGATCTGGGGCAGGTCGATGACGCCCTCTTCGAAGATCTGATCCCGCGTGTAGAGCAGCCTCTCCTCACGTTCCGGATGTGTCGGCGAGATCGCCCAGTCGAAAGCGGGGAAAAAGAGCAGTCCTGTCTGTTTCATTCCGCCACCCCCTTGAAATCATCGATGAGGCCCGGTGCGATCTGCACCCTGACCTGAAATATTTTTCCCACCCGACTCATGCCGCGGATCATGTTGAACTGCTCTGACAGGTCGATGCGCGCCTCCCGGGCGTAGCTCCCGGCGCCCTTTTCCTCGGCCAGGCGGGCCAGGTAATCGAGCGCCATCTCCTCGGCTTCGGCAAGCTGAAATCCGGCGGGGTTGTCGATGGGTCCCTCGATTCCCTCCTGATCGATGACAAAGCGTTTCTGCTGTGTGTCGGCATACAGATGCACCATCAGGGTAGGCCGGGCCACCGCCGCGCCGAGGGCATTGGCCACCGGGGCCGCCCGGTGCACCGTATACTCAACCCCCAATTTTTCTGCCAGCAGCGGCACGATCATCCCCGCCGCCGCCCCAATCCCAATGAGCCGGTCCATTTTAAAACGGCGCCGGTTGACGATCTCCCAAACTTTGTAAGCCGGTTCATCTTCCCACTCGCGGAACATCTCTTCGATGAGCTGCCGCAGCTGTTCCACCACCTGCTCCACCACGGCACCGGCGCAGTGCTGCAGCGCCAGCCCGGCGCCGGCAGCCACCCCGGAGAGCACCTCTGTGCTCTGCTCCGCCTTCCCGATCCCCAGTCCGCCAAAGCAGTTGAAGGCATCGGTCACCGTCGCCGCGGGGCCTCCAAAACAGGCCGCCGGGCCCATCCTCTCCGCTCTGATCTCCACCCCGCCCGGCTGTTCTTTGAGGACACTGTCCCCGCCTAACGCCAGCGAACGCAGCGCCAGAGCATGGATATGGGTGTAGCGGCCGTCGATACAGGCCCCTTTCGAGGCATGAAGAGGCTCCCCGTCCAGGAGCAGGGCGATATCGGCGGTGGTCCCCCCGATATCGATAACCACGGCGTTTTCCTTCCGCAGACTGAGCGCCACCGCCCCCATGGTGCTCGCCGCCGGTCCCGAATAGGCCGTCTCCACCGGCCGCAGGCACGACACCTCCAGCGGCATCGTCCCCCCGTCGGCCTTGAGGATCTCCACCGGAACCTGCAGCCCCCGCTGCCGCACCGCCTTCTCCACCCCGGCGGCAAATTCGTTCCACTGCGGTGCAGTCATGGCGCTGTAGTATGCCGTCGCCGCCCGGCGCGGAAAATTCAACCGGTCCGCCATATCGCCCCCCAAAATAACTTCCGCCGCCGGGTAATGCCGCCGGATCAGGCGGGAGATCTCCTGCTCCACAGTGCGATTGCGGTGGGAGAACTTCGCCGCCACGGCGAGATGGCGGATCCCCTTCTTTTCAATATCCTGAAGCGCAGCCAGAACCTGCTCCTCGGAGATGTTTTCCGTGATATTGCCCCTGAAATCGATATTGCCCTGCAGAAAGTAGGTGTCCGGGGCGATGCGGTAATACTCAAACGGCAGCCCCCGGCCGGGGATGAGCATAAGCGCCGTCCGGACCCCTCTCTGCGTGGCCAGCAGATTCGTCACCAAAGTGGTGCTGATCACCAGCCGCCGCACCGCACCGGGATCCCGCCCCTCGAGCAGCTCATCGAGCACCTCTAAAATTGTGGCCGTCAAATCCTCTCTCCGGCTCGGTTTCTTGACACTTCTCTCCATGGCCCCGTCTTGAAGGAGAACCCCGTCAGTGGAGGTCCCGCCCACATCGATTCCCAAAAGCATTACCGAACCGACCACCTTCCGCTAAGAAATAATCCGGTTTAGCTCTATTCTACCACATTTCCCCCACGATGCCATTTTTCGGGCCCCCCGGGAGCACTCTCCCCCCCGCTTGCCGCCGAAAACAGCGGGCGGCGGACATCATCAAGAAAGTTCTGATATAATTGAATATAGGTGACCAATACTTCTACAATCTACAATCCAGGAGGTACAAAGATGGACGAAAAATACAGCCCCGGGTCCTTTTGCCGCGAGATCAACTGCCCCGAGCACGAGGCTCTTGAATCGCTGGAGGAAGAGGCCTATCTGGAGAAAAAAAAGAACCACTGCCAGGATTGCACCGCCTGGCGTTTCTTTCTCTGGCTGGAGCAACGCAATTTCAGGGTCATCAGAACTATCGATGAGGTGCCGGCCAAAGAGCTGGCCGCCCGACTCAAGGGAATCGACCCCTCGACCGTGGAGCATCTGACCATCGAGGAGATCCTCTGCCTCTAGCGGAATCCTGCCGGCAGGCAGATCCCCCCCGCCGCCGCCGCGGTTTGGCGGAAGCAGACCTTCAAGAAAAAGGGTTCCCCCGGGTTCCTGCAGAATATAGGGTGCAGGCCGGGGAGACCCTCGCACAACCGGCTATCTTTATTTGGAGGATAAAAGAGACCGCACACCGATGATCAAGCAGGAACTATACCAGGGTATCAAGGAGGCCTTCCCCATCGTACTGGGCTATCTGCCGCTGGGTTTTGCCTTCGGCGTAATGGCCAGGGACGCCGGTCTTTCGGCCTTCCAGAGCATCTCCATGTCGGCGCTCTGCCTGACCGGCGCGGGTCAGTTCATCGCCATCGGGATGAGCAAAAGCGGCGGCTCTCTTTTGGCGATCATTCTGACCAACATTCTGGTCAATTTACGCTACGCCCTCTTCGCCGCCTCCACGGTGCCCCATCTGCAGGGCCGCCTCTCCCCGGCCGCAGCCACCGCCCTTTCCTACGGCCTCACCGACGAAGTCTACGCCGTCTCGATGAACCGCTACCGCAGCCACCAGGCCACCACCGCCTATCTCGCCGGACTGGTCTTCACCGCCCACCTCGCCTGGATCGGCAGCACCTTCTTCGGGGCGCTGCTGGGCCACTTTATCGGCAACACCGAGCAGCTGGGGATGAACTTTGCCCTGCCGGCCATGTATATCTCCCTGCTGGTGATCCTGGTGCAGCGCAAGAGCGAGCTCTACGTCGCCCTCGCCGCCGCCCTTATCGCCATTTTGGTGGGCCATTTCATTCCCGGAGCGATGTCCACCAATTTCAATATCGTCGCCGCCACCTTAATCGGCGCAACCATGGGGGTGCTCTTCCGTGAGTGACCTGCAGATCTGGCTCATGATCTTCGGCGTCGCCGTGGTGAGCATGGCACCGCGGATCCTGCCGGTGGCGCTCTTCTCGCGCCGGGAGATGCCCCCGCTGCTCAAGAGATGGCTCTCCTTCGTCGCGCCGGCGGTTCTCGGGGCCCTGACCGCCGTCTCCATACTGGCGCCGGCGGGCCGCCTCGATCTCAGCGCAGGCAACCTGTACCTGTGGGCCTTTTTCCCCACCGTGGCGGTGGGAGTAAAGTCAAAAAGTATCTTCTTAACCCTCTTTGCCGGGATCATCTCGATGGCCTTAATTTATCACCTGGCGGGATGACCCCGCAGCGGAAAGGGCCGCTCCCCCGCGAATCAGCCCTCTTACCCGGGCAAAGCCGAGCCCCGTCACCGAGGAGATGAGCAGCAGGTTCGCCCCGGCGTAAAGCGGGCGCCGCCTGTGCTTTTCCGGAGCCCTCTTGAGCAGGTCGGCTTTGCTGCCGCCGGTCAAGAAGAGCTTGCCCTGCTGCCGACAGTAAGCCGCGAGAGAGCCTTCCGCCCTTTCGTTGAACTCCTCGTGGGCCGGATCGGCGCAGCTCACATCGATGAGCAGCAGGATCAGATCGGCCCCGGCCACCGCTTGCAGGGTCAGCGCCAGCCGCGAGCGCTCAAAGCGCGGCAGCGGATCCCGCTCCGGCAGGGCGGCGGTGTCGATAAGGGACAGACGGCGAAGCGGCCCCGTCAGATGAACGGTAAAAGTGCGCAGCACCCCGTTGCCGCGCCGGCCGCGGCCCACCATCAGGTTGCGGGCGCCGGCAGGGGAGAGCAGCGCCCTCCTCTCGTTCCCTCCGCTCACCTCGCTGTAGCTGAGGCTGCCCGCCCCCATGTACTCGGCGAAATTGATGCAGAAAAGGGTTTTCCCCGCCCCGGCGGTTCCGACGACGGCCATCGCCAGATTCATGACCGCTCCACCGCCAGATCCGCAGCTTCGAGCGTAATCAGCTCTTCCCGCCCGGGCTCTTCCCTTCCGCTCAACCGCAGCGCCTGCCGGCGGATCGCCTTCTCCAAAATATTGCGCACCAGCCGGGCATTGCTGAAGTTGAGCTCGCCTTGCCTTCCGCTTAAAAAGCGCTGCAGTTTCGCTTTTGCCGCCCCGGAAAAGGAATAGTGGCGCCGCCGCGCCATCATCGCGGCGATCTCCAGCAGCTCGGCGGCGCTGTAATCGGGGTAGGCGATCTGAATGGGAAAGCGGGAGCTGAGCCCCGGGTTTAACTTGAGAAAGGAGGCCATCTCCCGGCTGTATCCGGCCAGGATAAGCACAAAATCGTGGCGGTAGTCCTCCATCGCCTTGACCAGCAGATCGACGGCCTCTTTGCCGAAATCCTTGGCTCCGCCGCGCCCAAGCGAGTAGGCCTCATCGACAAAGAGCATCCCCCCCATCGCCTTCTGCACCTGCTCTCTCGTCTTTTGGGCGGTGTGGCCGATATATTCGCCCACCAGATCGGCCCTCTCCACCTCCACCAGATGGCCCCGGCTCAGCACCCCCAGCCCCTGGAAGAGCCTTCCCAGCAGCCGCGCCACCGTGGTCTTTCCGGTGCCCGGATTGCCGCTGAAGATCATATGCAAAACCAGCGGCTCGCAATTTAAGTGATGCGCCTCCCGCTGCTTCCCGATCTCGATATAGGCGCCGATCTCCTCCACCGTCTTCTTCACCTCGGAGAGCCCGACCAGCTGATTCAGCTCCCACAGCGCCGCCGCAGCGGCAGCCTGCTCCCGCTGGGAGGGCTCCTGCGCCGCAGGGCCCCGGGGGTGCGCCTCACTCAGCTGATGCAGCGCCTCCAGAGTGCCGATCTCGCCTTTTTCGATTTTCCGGTATAGTTGTGGCCCCATATATTGGTGGGGCGATCTGGCAGGTGGGAACATCATTTTTCCTCGCTCCTTTTGCAACCGCTCTAGTATACGCCCGGCGAGGATTAAATGGGAAAAGAATCAGTGGGTCAGTGCCGCTCTTTAAAAACGACACGGTCTATTGCTCTGTTTATTTCAATGTATTGTCTCGATATAGAAGAGACAACACAGATTAGCATCCCGCCAATAAGGATGGCCATTAAAAAATCCGGGATCGGTTTGCCCAAAATTGCAAGCAGGACAATAGTTATCGTCATCAAAATTTGGACAACCAATCCGGCCCATGATAATTTTTTCATACCCACCATCCTTTCACCGACGGAATACCGCGGTGAAAAGATATTGAAACATATTCAAAAGTAATTTCGAAAAACTTTTACCGGGAGCCCGCCTTCTTTTTTTCTGATTATAGCTCTACTCTGTCACTTTCGGCAGGCTGTTGTAAGCTGACATTTCGCAGTGGAATCACCGTGGAGATGGCATGCTTGTAGACCAGCTGCTGTTTTCCTTCCACATCGATTAACACAGTAAATTGGTCAAAGCTGCGGATGATCCCTTTAATCTGATAACCGTTCACTAAAAATACCGTCGTGGAGATATTTTCTTTGCGCAGTTGGTTCAAAAATGTATCCTGCAGGTTCACCGGTCCCTTCATCGATTGTCCCTCCATTTTATCTTTACCCTATCCTATTCTCCTTCTAGCCAAAGATTTCCTTTGCTGTCTTCACAATTTTTTCCGCCGGAGCAGCCAATCCGCTTCTCTCCGGCAGCTCGATCCAGATGATGCGCTGCTCTCGCCTGAACCAGGTCAGCTGCCGTTTGGCCAGCCTTCTGGTCTCCCTTTTGATCGCCGCAACCGCCTCTTCCCTTTCCATCTCCCCGGCAATATAGGCGGCCAGCTGGCGGTAGCCCAGAATCTGCAGCCCGGGGGAGCTGCGCGGATAGCCTCTCTCGAGCAGCCCTTTCACCTCGTCGACAAAGCCGCGGGCGAGCATCGCCTCGGTCCTTTCCTCGATGAGGCGGTAGAGCAGCGGGCGCGGCCGGGTCAGCCCGAACAGGAGCAGCCGGTACGGCGGCTCCTGCTTTTTGGTCCTTTCCACCTGCTGCGAGATCGGCGTCCCCTCGAGGGCGTAGACTTCGAGGGCCCGGATGATCCGCCGCCGGTCGCGGGGGTGGATCTTCCGCGCCGCCGCCGGATCGATCCCCTCCAGGCGGCGGTGCAGCGCCTCCGGGCCCGCCGCCTCGGCTTCCTCATTCAACCGCTTCCGCAGCGCTTCATCTTTCCCCCGGCTGCCGAAAGCATAATCCGCGATCACCGCCTGCAGGTACAGCCCCGTGCCGCCGACGATGAACGGCAGCCGCCCTTGCCGCCACAGGCGGGCGATGAGCTGCCGGGCGTCGCGCTGATAATCGGCGACGCTGTAATCCTCGTCCGGTTCAACCAGATCGATGAGGTGGTGGCGGATGAGTCTCTTTTCTGCAGCATCCGGTTTGGCCGTCCCGATATCGAGGCCCCGGTAAACCTGGGCTGAATCGGCGCTGATAATCCCGGTGCCCAGGCGCCGGGCCACCTCCATGGCCAGCGCGCTTTTGCCCGCCGCCGTGGGCCCGACCAGCGCCAGCAGCGGTATTTTCGGTGAGCCCATCAGTGTCCGCCTCCCCGGCGGTGAAAGCCCCGATCCAGTTCATCGCGGTGAAAGCGGAGCACCGTCGGGCGTCCGTGCGGGCAGTGAGCGGCGCCGGGAGTCCTCTCCCAGTCCCGCAGCAGCTGCTCGGCCTCCCTTCGCTCCAGCGGCTGTCTGGCCTTGACCGCGCGGTGGCAGGCAACCGTCTTCAAAATGCGGTTGCGATCGTCCTCTCCCGGGGCGGGCTCCCCCTGCAACAGCTGCTCGAAGAGGACGTGAATCCCCCCCTCCGGCTCGCCCTGGACCGTCAGCGGGACCGCCCGGAGAATATAACTATTATCTCCAAATGGTTCCAGATTAAACCCCGCCTCCTCCAGAAAGGGTCGGAACTCATCGAGGCGCTCGCGCCAGGCCGGGGGCAGCTCCAGATGGAGCGGTATCGTCAGCTGCGCCCCTCTCTGCGCCGGCTCCGCAGTGATAAACTGGTGGTAGAGAATACGCTCATGGGCGGCATGCTGGTCGATGAGCAGCAGCTCCTCGCCCTGCTGCGCCACCAGGTAACTGTGCAGGAACTGCCCGATGAGGCGGCAGCCCCCGCCGGGATCCGCTTCGGCGAAAGCGGCGCCTTCCTGCTCCGCCGCCGACTCCTGCTCGCTCCAGAGAGCGGGCTCCCCCTGCGGCGGTGTGGCAGCGCCCGCACCCTTCTCCTGAGCAAAAGCAGGCGGCCGCTGCAGGAGCTGCTGCTGCTGGAACCGCCCCTCCCACTCTGGCTCCCGCTTCCGGCTCCGGCCCCACAAAGAGCCGCTTTCCGGCAGCGGCAGGGCGTGCAGAGCGGAGCGGATCCCCCTGAAGACCAGCTCGTTGAACCGCTCCGGCCGTTCAAAGCGCACTTCGCTCTTCGCCGGGTGAACGTTCACATCGAGAAGCGCCGGGGGAACCTGCAGCGCCAGGACCGCCAGCGGATGGCGCCCCCGACCGAGCATCCCCCCGTAAGCCCTCTCCAGGGCGCTCACCAGCAGGGGGCAGCGCACCGCGCGCCGGTTGATCACCACGGTGATCCAGCGCCGCGAAGCCCGGCTGTAGTGGGGCTCGCTGGTAAAGCCGCTCAGCGTGATCCCGCTTTCGGGATCACGGCGCTCCAGCGGAATCATCGCCGCCGCAGCCTCGCTGCCGTAAAGGGCGCCGATGGCATGGAGCAGCGAACCATCCCCGGAGGTGCGCAGAACCGTCCTTTTTTCGTTGGTCAGGGTAAAAGCGCAGTCGGGCCTCGCCAGCGCCAGGGCGGTCAGCAAACTGCTGATCCGGGCCTGCTCCCGCGGCGCCCCCCGGAGGAATTTGAGCCGCCCCGGGGTGTTGAAGAAAAGATCCTCGACGATCACCTCGGTCCCCTCGGGCGCCCCCACCTCCTCCGGCGGTCCCCCTGCGCCGCCCTCCCGCCGGAGCCGGCTTGCTGCCAGATCGCCCCTCCGGCGAGTCGTCAGGGTAACCCGGGAGACCGCGGCGATGCTCGGCAGGGCCTCGCCGCGAAAGCCGAGGCTGGTAATGCTCTCCAGATCCCCCAGCACCGTCAGCTTGCTCGTGGCGAAGCGGGAAAAAGCGAGCTCCAGCCCCGCCGGATCGATCCCGCTGCCGTTGTCGACCACCTTGATCCGCCTTTTGCCCCCCTCATGAAGGCTGATCTCGATCCGGTCGGCCCCGGCATCCAAAGAGTTCTCCACCAGCTCCTTCACCACCGAAGCGGGGTGCTCGATCACCTCGCCGGCGGCGATCTTTTCTGCAGTCTGCTGATCTAAAACCTGTATCGGTTGCATGGACAATTGTTGTTCAAGCCCCTTTGCTCAATCTGTTCATCGTCTACCCGTCTCCCTGCCTGCCGGCCCCGCTCCCGCTCTCCCCGTCGTCCTGAAAGAGAAGCTGCTGCAGTCTAAACAGCTGCTGCAGCGCCTCCAGGGGGGTGAGCCGGTTTAAGTCCAGCTCCTCGAGAACCCCCATAATAGCCCCGGCGCGGCCGTCCTCGCGGGGTTTTTCCGGAACCAGCGGCATCAGGCTGAGCTGCCTCTCCGGCGCCTTTGAGGCCGCCGTCTCCAGCTCAGCCAGGATCGCCTCGGCCCGCAGGAGCAGCTCCGGTGGAAGCCCCGCCAGCCGGGCCACGTTGATCCCGTAACTCTTGTCCGAGCGCCCCGCCACCACCCGGCGCAGAAAAACAACCTCGCTTCCCTTCTCCCGCACCGCCATGGTGTAGTTCTTCACCCCCGGCAGCTCCGCCTCCAGATTGGTCAGCTCGTGATAGTGCGTTGAAAAAAGCGTCTTCGCCCCGATGCGCCGGCTGATATATTCAAGCACGCTGCGGGCGATGCTCATTCCGTCGTAAGTGCTCGTGCCGCGGCCGATCTCATCGAGCACCAGCAGGCTGCGCGGCGTGGCCTCTTTCAGGATTGTCGCCGTCTCCTTCATCTCGACCATAAAGGTGCTCAGGCCCCGGCTGAGGTCGTCACTGGCGCCGATGCGGGCGAAAATCCGGTCGAGCACGGGCAGCTCCGCCTCCGCCGCCGGGACGAACGAGCCCATCTGGGCCAGCAGGCAGATCAGGGCGACGCTGCGGATATAGGTGCTCTTCCCGGCCATATTCGGTCCGGTAATGATCAGGGTGGAGGCGTGCTCATCCATCAGCACATCGTTGGCCACAAAACGCTCTCCCGGAATCCTTTCGACCACGGGGTGGCGGCCCCGGCTGATCCGGAGACGCCCCTCGGATGAAAACCGGGGGCGGCAGTAGCGGTATCGTTCCGCCGCCTCGGCGAAGCTCTGCAGGCAGTCGAGGCGAGCCAGCTGTCCCGCCGCCGCCTGCAGCCGGGGCACCTCCGCGGTGATCTCCTCGCGGAGGGCCTCAAAGATTTCATATTCCAGCCGGACCAGCTGCTCCTGCGCCCCGGTGATCTGCTCCTCCATCTCCTTGAGCGGTTCGGTGATGAAGCGCTCGGCGTTGACCAGGGTCTGCCGGCGGTGATATTCCGGCGGAACCAGCTCCAGATTGGGCCGGGTCACCTCGATGTAGTAGCCGAAATTGCGGTTGTAGCCCACCCGCAGCGACCTGATCCCCGTGCGGTCGCGCTCCTCTTTCTCAAATTTGACGAGCCAGCCGCGGCCGTCGCGGGTGATGCTCCGGAGACGGTCCACCTCTTCGCTGCAACCCTTGCGGATCAGCCCCCCTTCGCGCAGCTGCGCCGGCGGATCATCGGTCAGCACCGCGGCGATGCGGGCGGAGGGCGCCGAGAAGTCGGGCAGCTGCCGCAGCGACTGCAGCAGCGGGGCCAGGGAGCCCTCCAGCAGCCGGGCCAGGGGCTCCACCCCGGCCAGCGTCTCCTTTAAGGCGTTCAGATCGCGGGCGCCAACCCGGCCGGTGCAGAGGCGGCTGCAGAAGCGCTCCAGATCCAAAAGCGGCTTTAAAGCAGTGCGCAGCTCTTTTCGGAGCAGCGGATTCTGGCGCAGCTCCTCCACCGCCTCCTGCCTCTCCTCGATCAGCTTCCGCTCGAGCAGCGGTTGCTC
>MTBK01095756.1_pt1 | contig 11573 bp, 10 predicted proteins | sample 1535981 | NCBI WGS metagenome assembly MTBK01 (sample SAMN06109225, study PRJNA356200) | anaerobic digester metagenome | isolation source: biogas reactors fed with pig manure or primary and secondary sludge | place: Spain | collected 2016-06-30 | reverse complement strand
TCCTCGAGGTCACGGTCCGGGGTGCCGCCGATGAGGAGGAGGCCGCCGCCGTTGCGCGAACGGTCATCGCATCCCCGCTCGTCAAGACAGCGGTCTACGGTGAGGATCCGAACTGGGGTCGGATCGTCGCGGCCGCCGGCCGGTCCGGTGCCGAATTTGACCCCTACGCGGTCTCCCTCCACGTCGGCGGGGTGCCGCTCGTCGTCCGCGGCGAGATCGTCGCCGACCTCGGGGCGGCGAAGATCGCCATGCACGGGGATACCGTCTCCTTCGTCCTCGACCTCGTGGCGGGTGATGGGGAGGCGACGGCATGGGGGTGTGACCTCACCGAGGGATACGTAGAGATCAACGGGAAGTATACGACATGAAACGAGAAGATGTGCTGATGGAGGCACTCCCCTATATACAGAAGTTCCACGGAAAGACCATCGTGATCAAGCTCGGCGGCCACGCCATGGTCGACCAGAAGATCCTCGATACGGTGATCAGGGATGCGGTCCTCCTCCGCTATGTGGGTATGAAGGTCGTCCTGGTCCACGGCGGCGGCCCCGAGATCACCGCAAAGATGCGGGCGATGGGGAAGGAACCGAAGTTCGTCGGGGGGCTCCGGATCACCGATCCCGAGACCCTCGAGATCGCCCAGATGGTCCTCGTCGGCAAGATCAACGACGGGATCGTCTCCCTCATATCGAGCTGCGGCACCCGGGCGGTCGGGATATCAGGAAACGATGCAAACCTCCTCATAGCCCGGAAGATGGAGCCACAGCAGGTGAAGGTCGGGGATGTCGTCCAGGAGGTCGATCTCGGCAGGGTCGGCGAGATCGAGGAGGTCGACCCCGAGATCCTCCACTGCCTCCTTGCCCAGGACTACATACCGGTGGTGGCGCCTATGGCCCTCGATCGGAAGGGCGGAAACCTGAACATCAACGCCGATACCGCGGCAGCCGAGATCGCGATCGCCCTTCGCGCGTTCAAACTGGTCAACCTCACCGATGTCGACGGTGTGATGAACGCCGACCGGACGATGGTCTACCGCCGCCTCTCGCTCTCCGATGCTGAGGCGATGATCAGCGACGGTACGATCGCCGGCGGTATGATACCAAAACTTGAGGGCTGCATGAAGGCGGTCAGGAGCGGTGTTGCAAACGCCCACGTCGTGAACGGCAACAAGGAGCATAATCTCCTCCTCGAACTCTTCACCGACGAGGGCGTCGGGACGATGATCACCCTCTAATCTTTTTTTTCCAGGCCGGCATACTCCCGCTGCCGCTCTTCGTTCATACCGATCAAGATCTCAAAGATCTGCCGGACGGCGACCGGATCGATATGTCTCCCGGTGGCGAGGGCGGAGACCCGGTCGAGGACAACCTTGCGTTGCCCGTCATCGCGGATAGGGATACCCCGTTCCTGCTTGAGACGGGCGATCCGTACCGCAAGCCTCTGCCGCTCGACAGCGAGGTCGATGATCGCTTCATCGATCCTCTGGATCTCATTCCTGACGGCATCAAGGGACATACACCATGATTGACCGCCCCCGGGAATGAATCTTGCGGGTGACGGCGAGGCGAAGAATATTATCGTTGCCGGCACAAACCTGATACAGAATGCTTGAAAAAATACCGCCACGCGAACGCCGGGATCTCCTCATCGCATGGCTCGCCATATCTATCGCCTTCACCCTGATATTCGTCCGGGGAGGGGCGGATATCTTCGGGCTCATATTCTTCTTTGCGCTCTCCCTCATCACGGTAGGGGTCGCCTTCGTCCTCCACGAACTGGCGCACAAGTTCGCCGCGATGCGCTATGGCTACTGGGCAGAGTTTCAGAAGGATAACATGATGCTCCTCGTCGCCGTGGTGATGGCGGCGCTTGCGGGGATCGTCTTTGCGGCACCGGGTGCGACATACGTCTACGGGAACGTGACACGGACCGAGAACGGGAAGATATCGGCGGCGGGACCGATCACAAACCTCGTCCTCTGTATACCGTTTGCGGCCCTCATGCTCTTCGGCGGAGGGCTTATCGGCATCGTGGGTCTCGTCGGGCTCCGGGTCAATGCCATGATCGCGACATTCAACATGCTCCCGATCAGCATACTCGATGGCCGCAAAGTCCTCGCCTGGAACCCGGCCGCGTTTGCGCTGCTCATGGCCGCCTCCGTCGGGGCTCTCATCTGGTCGTTCTTCTGAACCTTTTTTTTCACGCTCGTCTCAGGGTGAACCGGAACGCTGCGCCGCACTCCGGGTGTCCCGGCACCCGGTCATCGACCCATATCCGGCCGCCGTAGCGTTTGATGAGCATCCGGGTTATATAGAGACCGAGGCCCTGGCCGCTCTTCTGGTTCATATTCTTTCCAAACCTCATGAAGACGGCTTCTTTCATCTCATCAGGAATCCCCGGCCCGGTATCCTCAACCGACACCAGAACATCGTCGCCGCTCTCCTCCACCCTGATGGTGATCTCGACTGCCGGTCCCCCGAACTTGACGGCATTCCCGATGAGGTTTGTGAAGGCCTCGGTGAGGAGCAGGTCTGCCATGACCACGAGATCCGATTCATCATAATGGAAGATGATCTCGGAAAAAAACCCCGATCTCTTCCTGGATTATCCCATCAAGGTCGATCGGCCCGAGCATAGCCGATTCATGATGGATCCGCCGGATCGTCGAGACGTTTCGTAAGATCTCGACACTCTTCCTGATGCTACTCCGGACTTTCTGCGCATACCCCTTTGCCTCCCCATCGAGCGTATCGATGAGGAGATCGATGTAGAGGCCCGATATGTTCTCCGCATTCCTTATATCATGACTGAGGATATCGAGGTAGAGGTTTGCCTCACGCTGTGCCTTCTCGAGCTGCTGGATCAGCAACGTGCGCTCAATGGAGCTTCCGATCCCCTTTCCGATGGCCACGAGGAGAGGTCGGTCGGCATCGGTGAACTCTTTGTGGTCATGGGGCATCAGGTTCAGCGACCCGATAATCACCCCGGGCGCCACGATCGGGATGGCAGCATATGGGGGTAGACCACCCCTCCCGGAGCCGTTCACGAAGACTGCGCTTCCATCCGTAAATATATCCACGTACGGTGGTGCGGTGATATCAGGGATGTACGCGCGCCAGGAAAAGTCCTTCGGCAATCCCCGGGCACAGACGAGCTGCGCGCTCTGCCTATCCGGTGCGACAAGGTAGATCCCGCCACCGGAGAGGTCGAGGAGATCGACGATTGCCGCAAGTACGCCTTCCAGCGCTTCATCGATATCTGTCGCGGATACCGATACACCGATGATCTGGTTTAAGATTGAGAGTTCCCTGTTACGGGCCTGTATATCCGCCTTGGCCTGCTTCAGGTCAGTGATATCTGCGATCGAGGCCGTGAGGCAGATCGGTGTCCCGGCGTCATCCGTGACCATGTTCCCGGAGTACATGGCATAAAATACCGTCCCGTCCCGGCGCTTCCCGATCCGCTCGGCGACATACCTGCCGGAGTCAAGGAGCACCTGGAGAGCATCCCTGGCGTCCTCCTCATCCTGCCAGAACTCGGTGATCAACCGCCCGAGAACTTCGGTCTCGGAGGTGTAGCCCCATATGGAGAGAAACGCCTGGTTGACATAGGTCAGGCGACCGTCGAGATCGGCGACCGTGAATGCGTTGAGCGAGGATGCCATCGCCATATCCCGGACCCGGATCTCCCGCTCGGTCTCTTTCTGCTGGCTCATGTCGATCCCGGAGCCCATCAGGCAGAGCGTTCTGCCGGACCTATCGGTGACGATGGAGATAGCAAGCTGTATGGGAACGATCGTACCATCCCGCCGCCTGCTCATAATCTCCCCAAACCAGGCGCCGCCCCGGAGGGTCTCCTCCCGGAATCGTTTTTCTGCCTCCGGGTTGACCCAGAGCACCGAGACCGGTTTTCCGATGATGTCCTCTTCCTGATCCCACCCACTCATGGCGAGGAAGGCTCGGTTTGTGTAGATGATCCTTCCGTTGAGGTCGGCGAGGACGATACCGGAGAGCGATGACTCCAGCGCCATATCTTTGATCTGGAGTTCGTGCCGGGCGCTCCTCTGCTCGGTGACGTCACGGAAGGAGCAGAGCATCCCGGCAGCCTCTCCATGCTCATCCTTCAGGGCGCTGATGGTGGCATCGACGAATATGGTCTCTCCGCAAATTTTCTGGTGAGCGGTGACGCCACGCCAGATTCCGGGATCCCGGAGGGTGCGCCAGAACTCTTCTTTATCGCCCGGGTGAAGCCATTCGCAGGTGAAGAGTTCCATGATGAGTTTGCCAGGAGCCTCCCTTGAAGAAACACCGTAGAGCCGTTCTGCGGCCCGGCTCATGTAGGTGATCCGCTTCTCCATATCGATCGCGATCACGGCGTTATCCACCTGCCCGAGCACGAGGGCCTGAAACCGGAGCTGCTCTTCCGTCCGCTTCCGCATGGTAATGTCCCGGCTGATCCCGAGCACGGTTCCGGTGGAGCCTTCGCTTCCCACTATCGGGATGAAGCGTGTCTCAAGCCAGGTGCCGCCGCCTTCACCAGGTAACAGGGTCTCCCTGGTGACCGGCCCCGAGGTTGAGTCGGCCGCTCTCCGGATTGTCTCAAGCCATTCTTTTACAACATCGGGCGGGTAGAATTCCCTGACATTTCGCCCTCGCAGGATCTCCGGATCCATCCCGAAGGGGCAGCCTCCGATGCTGTTTAGATAGAGAACATCCCCGTCTCTGCTGATAAGAAAGATGATATCCGGCGTTGACTCCGCAAGCGTCCGGTAGCGCACCTCGCTCTCCCGGAGCACCTTTTCCATGTGCCGCTTCTCGGTGATGTCGACGGCGGTGGCCATGATGTATACCGGTTCCCCGGACTGCCCGGTGACGAAGTTCGCAGTCACGTGAGCGGTAAACTCTGTCCCGTCGCTCCGCCTGCCGGTCAGTTCTCCGGTGTACCTGCCCCGCTCGGCAAGTGTCCTGAGAACCTCCCGGATCTTCTCAGGGTCCGCCCAGAGATCGGAGATGTGGTGTCCGCGGATCTCATGGGGATCGATGAGCCCCCTCATATCCACGAGCGCCTGGTTTGCGTAGGTCAGGTATCCATCGAGATCAGCGATACCGATAGCGGAGAGCGAGGATTCCATCGCCATATCTCGGATCAGGAGCTCTCTCTCGGCCTCCTTTCTCTCCGTTATATCGGAGTATGTTCCTGTGATCCGGAGCGGCGCCCCATCCGCATCCCGCCTGACCACCTGGAGCCGGCCCAGTAGATAGATCCACCTTCCGGATGCCGAACGCGCCCGGAACTCAATGTTGAGGCGGTCGCGCTCTCCGGTGGCCATACTGGAGAGCCCTTCCTCCAGGTGGCTCCGGTCATCAGGATGGGTGTTTGAGAAGAGGGCAGAGATCGACGGTACGAACGCCCCCGGTTCGTAGCCGAGCATCGTGAAGCAGCGTGGACTGCAAAAGATCGCTCCTGTACTGATGTCCCAGTCGACCAGTCCGTCGTTTGCAGCCGTGAACGCAAGGTTCAGCCGTTCCTCGCTCTTCTGTAAAGCTTCCTCGGCACGCCTCCGTGCGGTCACGTCGATGAGCGACATCATCGACTGGTTTACCACCGGGATCATGCCGATGGTGACCTCGACGATACAGATCTTCCCGGATCGGTCTATGAACGAGAAGGAATAATTTTTCGGCGCGGCCGCAGGATCACGTCGCCGGAGGGCATGGTACCCCATGAGGCGCCGGTGTTCATCGTCATAGGCGATGAAATCGGTCAGGTGCTTTACACCGACGATCTCCTTGCGGGAGTATCTGGAGAGCCGTTCGAACTCGGTGTTCGCGGCCGATATCGTGCTATCGTCCTCGATGAGGATCGTCGCTGCCCCGGTATATTCGATGATCTCCTCGCAGCCTCCAACGCCCGGAGCAACCTGGAATCGCAGTAACCAGCCTCTGCCTGATGACGTTTTCCGGCCCGAGCAGAGGCAGAGCCGCTCACCCCCTTCCAGGTCCCGGACCCGGCACTCAAATGCAGGGAGATCATCGCCATCTCCGGGCACCGCGAGGATCCTTGTGACAATATTCCCGCCCCTCCCGAGTGCGTGGACGGCCTCCTCGAGATCACCCTTCGGCATCCCGAAGATGTGACGGAAAGCCTGATTTGCCCAGGTTACTTTGCCGTTCTCACTGACCAGGAGGTAGCAGTCATCGAGATCGTCAAGTATCCGGTACTCCGGCGGCGCTTCCCAAATGGTACCCGGGGTTCTGGTGGGAGTCACATACGCGTCCTCTTGCAGTCCTGGAAAAATGTTTTCCAGGTTGTTACAGAAGAGGATGATCGTTAAAGTCTTATTAAAACTCTTTGATTGGGGCTGGAAGGAAATATCTTTGTTCTATGCGCCGGATCCAAAAACATAAACCATATATGTCGAGCGGGCAGCGAAAAATATTTTTTACCGCCGCCTCATTCTGGGAGGGGGTGCCCGGGGGGATCGGTATCCGAATTTCAATACTGGATGATAAAACTCGCCTGTAAGAGGCTCCGGGCTGGGTATCTCATCTTCATGCCGGCGATGTACCTGAATCGGTGTCCACTAATACAGTCCGGTTCCGGTGGGAAGTTTCACACCCGGGATCTCCACAGCTAGGGCGAAGTAATTGACGTGTCTGTGACGTGTTTGGGAGCGGTCTCCCTCTCCTCCGATTCCTGCATCTTCCGGAGGAGGTCGACCACCTTTCGCCCCTTCGCCCGCCCTTCGGCGAGCGCGGTGGGGTGTCCTCGAATCCCGTCATAATGGTCCAGGTCGTTTGCTATGACGTTATCCCAGTACTCAAAGCCCGTTGTGTTGAAGAATGCGGTGATAGCGGGAAACGCCGCATCAAAGACGTTCTCCCACCCGAGGCCGGCGGTCGATACGAAGATCCCCTTATGGCGCCGGGTATGTTCGTTGGTGAAGTAGAGAGTCTTTAGGATGAACTTGCGCGCCCATATGTACTGGGTGCGGTCGATCAGGCCCTTGAGTTCGGCCGTGATCCCCATCGAGTATATGGGGGATGTGACGACGAGGACGTCAGCAGAGGCGATCGTATCATATACCGGTGTGAGTTCGTCGTTGATGATACACTCCCCGGTCCTGTGGCAGACGTTGCACCCCCGGCACGAGGCGTAGTCAAGCGATCCGAGGACGATCTTTTCGACCTCTCCACCAGCCTCCCGTGCCCCATCGAGGACGGCGTCGAGAAGGGTCTCGGTGTTCCCGTGCCGCCGGGGACTTCCCGATATACCGAGGACTTTTATGGCCCCGGTCATGTAACTAAAAAAGACAGCCGATATACCGAGGACTTTTATGGCCCCGGTCATGTAACTCCGACCTCCCGCAGGTGTGCTATGACCTCGCCCGCCAGGGCCTCTGCGTCCTGCAGGGCGGTGGGGTGACGGTCGATCGCGCCCTTCTCGTCGACGCCGTTTACCATCAGGTACCTGGTATCCTTCTCGCGGACGTCGATGACGTTGAAGAAACACTTCACCGAGGGGATCGCCGCATCAAAAACGTTCTCCCAGGTCTGCCCGGCGGTCGATATGAATATCCCGACCCGCTTTCCTTTGCGCTCCGGCGGGACGACCGGGAGGCGGAGGGTGTACTTCCGGGTGCAGAAGACCTGTGAGCGGTCGACCAGCACCTTTGCCTGCGCAGTAAGTCCCATGCAGTAGATGGGGGATGCGAGTATGATGCAGTCGGCCTCTATGATCCGGTCGTGGATGTAGTCCATGAAATCCCGCTGGATGCACCGGTTGAGCTTTGCGCAGGCGTTACACCCCCGGCAGGGCTTGATGTCTGTCTCCGGGACGACGATCTTCTCGACCACCGCTCCCTCTCCCCTCATCGCATCGAGGACGGCATCAAGCAAGGTCTCCGAGTTGCCATGGCGCCGGGGTGAGGTCGCAAACGCGAGGACATCAACGGTCATACATGGTGTGTTATCCCGGCGAAGGCAAAAACGTGTCGGGGCTTCCTCTTCATTCCTGCGAAAGCCCTATAACGAGCGTGTAGCAGAGAACGAGCATCACAAGCATGAACGGGAACGCCGCGGTGATCGCCATCACCTGGAGGGATGCGAGCCCGCCGGTGACGAGGAGCACGATCGCGACGGCGGAGAGGGAGAGCCCCCAGACGACTTTTTTGTAGTTCGGGACGAACAGTCCTCCGCCTGACGTGAGTGACCCGAGGACGACCGTCGCGGAGTCTGCCGATGTTACAAAGAAGATGATCAGGAGGGATATCGCGACGAGCGAGAGGACGCCTGCGAACGGGTAGTGCTCGAGGAACAAAAAGAGGGCGAGTGAGATGTCCTCTCCCGCGACGGCGGCGATATCCGCTCCCTGTTCGAGTTCGAGGTGGAGCGCCGATCCCCCGAAGACTGAAAACCAGATAAAGGTAAAGAGGGACGGAACCGTGAGAACGGTCAGGACGAACTCCCGGATCGTCCGCCCCCGGGAGATCCGGGCTATGAAGAGCCCCACAAACGGTGCCCACGATATCCACCATGCCCAGTAAAAAACCGTCCAGTCCCTGCTCCACTCAAACCCGGCGAACGGGTATGACTGGAGGCTCATGTCGATGACGTTGTTGATGTAGCCACCGAGGGCGGATGTGAAGACGTTGAGGACGTAGGGCGCCGAGCCGAGGACGAGGATGAGGAGGAGCAGGACCACCGCGAGCGCGATATTGAACTTCGAGAGGACCTGGATCCCCTTCTCCACACCGAGGATCGCGGATGCCATGAAGAGGGCTGTCGCTATGATGATGATCCCGATGGTGACCGAGATAGCGGATGAGATCCCGTAGAGATGGGAAAGCCCGCTGTGGATCTGGAGGGCGCCGAACCCGAGCGATGTCGCGGTCCCGAAGACCGTCGCAAAGACTGCGAGCACATCCACCAAATTCCCGGCGAGGCCGTAGATCCGGTCGCCGAGTACGGGATAGAAGCAGGAGCTTATCAGCGCCGGCATGCCGCGCCGAAACGAGAAGTAGGCGATGGAGAGGCTGACGATAGCGTATATGGCCCAAGGGTGAACACCCCAGTGGAAGAACGCATAACGCATGGCAAACGCAGCGGCGTCGGGGGATGCGGCGGCGATGAAGGGTGGCGGCTGGAGGTAGTGGACGAGCGGCTCAGAGACCCCCCAGAAGAGGAGCCCGATACCCATCCCGGCGGCAAAGAGCATGGCGACCCAGCCGAAGAACCCGTACTGTGGTTTCTCGGCGTCGTGGCCGAGCTTTATCGATCCGTAGCGTGAGAGCGCGAGGGCGAGAGCGAATACGAGGAAGAAGAAGACCGATATGAGGTAGAGCCAGCTGAAGTTGTCGAGGATCATTGCATGGACTGCGGAAGATGTCGCATCGAGGAGGTCCGGCCTTGCGATGCCGGCGAGTATGAAGATGAGTATGAGTCCTGATGAGAGGAGGAAGACCGCATCTCTCCGGAGATATTCACGGATCACGGGGTCCCCCCGGGTGCGGCACGAGGAAGATCGAAGCCTTCGATCCGGTCACGATCCGCTCTGCGGTAGCTCCCAGCGGGGCAGAGAAGAACGCCCGCCTCCTCCTCCCGAGGGCTATAACGTCGGCGCCGATCTGCTCTGAGACGTGGAGCACCTGCGTAGCGGGGTTTCCGATCCTCTGCTCGGTGGTGACCCGATCAAAATACGGCCGGAGATCTTCTGCTGTTCTGTGCATTTCCTCATCGACAACCTTCCCCCGCTGCCGTTCTGCTGCCGGGTCCGCCCTCCTCCCCCTGACGTGCAGGATATGGCACCAGGCGCCCTGAAACCCCATCATGTAGGGGAGCAGCCGGGTTGACGCTTCATCGAGGTCTGTCGCGTAGAGGATCTTCATATCTTCGCGCCCGGGCTCATTTCCATCGCTCGAGAGGCGGGGCCGGGCCTTCTGGATGAATACCGGCACATCAGAGAGTCGGAGGAGGTCCCGCGAGACGCTCCCGAGGAGTACCGTCTCGATATGCCAGCGGCGCTTTGTCTTCATGAAGATGCCGTCAACCTCTTCGAGGAGGGCTGCCTCTGCGATCGCTGATGCGATATGCCCATCCCCCCTCCTCACTTCCACGGCAAGCCCGGTCTCCCCGAGTGCCCCTGCAAGGCGGGTGAGCCATGAAGGGTCAGCGCCCCGGAAGAGGGATGCGGGTTCGTCCACGTGGAAGAGACAGATCGACCGGGATCCGAGATCCTCAAGGAACTTTCCGATCCTTCCGAGTTCCCCGGGTCTCTCACCATAGGCCACCGGGATCAGGGTCTTTTTGAACATTTCTGAGGTTCCCCGCAGGAGATCCGGGCCGGCACCCGGCGGATCCTGAATACGAATAATATCGGGCTTTCGGCACCATTAATGTGATGGAGACGTATCGGCCTCTATCCGGCTCAACAATCTCATTTTAGGCCAATTCCTCTCGCACCACCGCGAACGCACCGGCGAGATGGGTGGTTGATGGGGTCTGCCGGCCAACCTCGGGGGTGCAGAGGAAACAGGGACTGGCTCTTGCACAAGGCTACCCGGGAAAAAAGAGGAGGTTTAGTCTGATAGAATGGTCTAGAGATCCTTGAAACAGAGGTACCAGTCTTTGCACTCGTAGCCTTCCTTCAACCTCTTCTCTATCCCTTCCGGGGTCTGTGGTGCCGGAACGATGACCTTGTCACCGGGTTCCCAGTTCGCCGGCGTCGCTATCTTGTGCTTATCCGACGTCTGGAGGGCTTTTGTGAGTCTGAGGATCTCGGGCATCGAGCGACCGTTGGACATCGGGTAGTAGAGCATGGCGCGCATGATCCCCTTGTCATCGATGAAGAAGACCGTCCGGATGGTGGAGGTGTTGCTCTGGCCGGGATGGATCATCCCGTAGCTCCGGGCGACCTTCATGTCGAGGTCGGCGATGATCGGGAAGTGGATATCGACGCCCATCTTCTCCTTGACGTTACGGACCCAGGCGAGATGGGAGTGGACGCTGTCGATGGAGAGCCCGACGAGCTGGGTGTTCAGCTTCGCGAGTTCATCGGAGATCTCGACAAACGCTATGAACTCAGTGGTGCAGACCGGCGTGAAGTCGGCCGGGTGGGAGAAGAGGATGACCCACTTCCCTTTGAGGTCAGAGAGCTTCAGGGGTCCGTGGGTGGTCAGTGCGTCGAATTCAGGTGCTGGCTTGCCGATCACCGGCATATGAAATACTTCTTCTTGGTCCATTTTTATCGTCTCCTGGGGTCAGTTATCCTAATTCTTCTTCAAGGACGGTCTTCCCGTGGACATAGGCCGGCATCCCTGCAAGCAGGAACGCGACCCGGAGCCCCTCCTCGATCTCTTCTTTCTTCACGCCGAGGCTCCCGGCGCCCGCCATCTGCGCCCTGACGGCATGGTCATCCCTGAGCGCGGCGGCGATCGCTATAGCGATGATCTTCTTTGTCTGTCTTGAGAGGGCTCCATCATCCCAGATCATCTGGTCAAGCCCCATCACCTTACTGTAGAGGTCAGGATCGGTCTTCTCGAGTCCCTTGAAGATCTCAGGAACCTTCCCGATCTT
>MTBK01149194.1_pt1 | contig 11594 bp, 11 predicted proteins | sample 1535981 | NCBI WGS metagenome assembly MTBK01 (sample SAMN06109225, study PRJNA356200) | anaerobic digester metagenome | isolation source: biogas reactors fed with pig manure or primary and secondary sludge | place: Spain | collected 2016-06-30 | reverse complement strand
TCATGATATCGGTCCCATATCCATAATGGAACGGGACTCCAAGAGCCTTTAGCCTTTCACTGATTTCATAAAGAATTGACTGCTTCATCCAGGGGCTCCTCCTTGGAAAACTCACTGTAATATTATGCACCCGGGCTCTTCCTCCGGCAAGCGCGCGATCGTTCTGATTTAACGCACTTATCGATGCTTCGCTTCATTACTAAACACTTAATAATTATAATTCATTTACAGGGACTTGGTGGCATCCAGGCCGAGTTAAAAGCCCGGTTTTATCAAGGAGATTTCCACCATGGATACTTTCTTGTGCCCCGGTGCGGCAAGCGGATGAAAGCCGGGGACCGTTTTGTACACCTTGCCCACACCTCTGCCTGCAGCCCGCAGGGCCAAACTCCAGACTTGCACAGTGATTCTAATCGTCCTTTCTGATCCTGTTTTACTCGCAATCTCCGCTTTTGCCGTCTGGCATTTCCTTTAAAACCGGGAGGATCCGGCCAGGAAGTGACGGGGGCACCCTGCCGCTCTTTTTCGAGGGAACGTCCCCGGCCCAGGCGGAAAGAATGCCGCCTGCGCATGCGCTGGGAAGTACCCGTCAGAGTCCAGAACGCAGGGATTACCTGACATGCAGACTGCTTATGGGGAGCCAGGGACTTTGGAGAAAGGAGAACCCGGACCGGGACAGTGTTTTGGAATTCGACAATGACCTGAAGGGGCTGGAGCCGAACGATATCGCCCTCCTTGACATGCTCTACAACCCCGCCATACACTCAGGGATGACGGCAGATAGGGCTTTTTAAGTGCTCTCTGATTGATCTGGAAGGTGTGGCCGAACTGCAGCTTTGACCGGCAATGAACCTGTCAGCGGCTAACTGATTCTCGCAAAGATCACAAAATACAAAAACCAGGAAGCCGTAATAATAATGGTTTTTGCCGTGAAATTGAGGTTTCGGTTGTTGACCGCCAAAACCGTAAGGGGGAGAGGAAAGATAAAGATCCAGCCCAGCACCCAGAGCCAGGTCAGTCTCCTCCTGGCGGGTTGAGGCGGCGAAGGGGCGTCGTAGTAGGGCGGGGTGGTGTAAGCTGCCGCTGCCGGCACCGCGCCCTGGGATCTTATGTAGCCGCAGTCAGGGCAAGCTGCGGAATAGTAGCGGGTCCCGCAGCGGGGGCAGACTTTGGGCCGGGCACCTGCCTTGACCCCGCACTGGGGACAAAAATTGCTCTTTTCGAAAACAGTTCCGCAGTTTTCGCACTTGTGTTTAAAATCGCTGGCTCCGCAGGCAAAACAGACAAGGGAGCCATCCTGGTTGCGGGTATTACAGTACTTGCATATCAGCATCCCGATTCTGATCCCTTCCGACTGTACAGATGCCAGGTTCAAAAACCTCTGACAAACCCAGGACAAGACCCTGTGCAAGATAACTCAAGGAAACACATCTTGCGGTGATCTCCTGTCATAGTATAGCAAACCCACCGAAATTTGACCCGGATGGCTGGATTCTATTCCCTTCCACCCGGATCGGCCCGGGACCTGCTTTGAATGCGTCGGCCGCTCTTATTCGGGAACCCGGCCGGCGAATCCATGTTCCGGACTAATAGCGGTTATGGACATCTTCGGCAAAACAGAGCAAATCGCGGACTTCCAGAATCCTGCCGTCATCCAGGACAGCCTGGCCCCGCATCCGCCCGAAGACCTGATGCTGCTCGGTCGCAATGACCAGGGCATTGGTTTTGGCATAGCGGTCCATGATGGGATGAAAATCCATCTCAAAGCGGCCGTCACTTGAGCTGAATCGCCAGTCCTCCAGGTAGTTGTCAGGATTGAAGTGAAAGGTGACATCACCCAGTTTATGAGCTTTGCCCCCGTAAAAGAGCATATTTTCGGAGGCCGCCCGGGTGTCGCCAAAACCGTAACCGATATTGAAGCCAAAGGCCTCGCCATCGATCCGCTGATTGCCTGACCCCCAGTACCAGCGGTTGTTGTAAGTCCAGACACCCCGCCCCCAGTCCAGAATGCCAAAGTCGGTCTCCGGGTTAAAAACATAATCCCGGCCTTCGAAGGACATCCGGCCTTTTGCAGGCATGCAGTTGATCTTCTGGTTGTAGTAGAAGGCATTCTTCTTTTCCGCCCAAGGGGTGGCAATGACCATGCTGTCCATGTCCGGCTGTTGAAGCTCCAGCTCGCAGAAAAAGTCACTGCCCCGATAAAAGCGCTTGAAGTGGCAGGCAAGCCTTCGCAAGCCAGGCTCGGCTACAAACTCCATTTTCAACCTCTTGTCCTCATAGCGGGTGATCCCGGATGAGGAGTGGGGCGGAAGCTTCATTTTGCCGAAGGGAAAAGGATTGATAATGGATTCGGTGTGCTCCCAGCCTTCTTTGAAATTGAGCAAAGAGACAGACTGCAAGCCAATGTAGCCGATATCCGAGATAGTGAAGGCCCCCGCGAAATCTTCACTGAGGACCAGGTAGTAATCCCATTCCTTGATCCTCCATTTGGAGGCCCGGATCATGCCGCGATCATAAACCTGGATCAGGTCTTTGGACCAGCCGGGTTCCCGCAGGCTGCCGTCCTCCTTCAAGAGCGGCAATGCCTGGGTGACTTGATGGTTTCGGCGCTCAGACATAAACGGAATCTCCTTCCCTGACCCTCTTGCCCCCAGTTTACCAAAGCAGGCCTGCCAGAGAAGCCCGGGATGACAATTTTTTATTTTTCCATAAGCGATATAAGGTCTTTTGCCTGTTAGACGGAGCATCCTCTGCTGTCTGAGTCGGACATGGGCAAGATGACGTCAAGAAGTGTCTGCTATAATTAAAATACTTGGGACAGCGGCCTTTGCTTTTGCCTGATCAGGCAGCAAGCAGATACTGAAGCCTTGATTGGAATCCGATCCAGGTTTTCCGCCGGACCCGGCCCGCTTGCCGGGAACCTGTACCTGCCGCATTATGCGGCCTCCCTTTCAGAGATACCCATGAAGATTCGCCGCCTGCCTGACCAGGGCAAGCATTCCGCATCTCCAAAGAAGGGATGAAGTGACCATGAAAACCAAGCATTCCAGGAACAAAAAGAACCGTCAAGTCATGCCGGGCATGATACTGGCTGCCGTCTTCATAAGCATCGGCCTGTCGCTTTTAGCCAATGGCAGGGCTCGGGAAATCCATTCGTTCTCCCTTCCCTCTGTACCGTTGATTATTCCTTCAGCATTCCTTCCCCAAGAGGTTGACATCCCTGACCCCAGCCTGGAGAAGGCCCTGCTTGAAGCCTGCGGGAAGTCTCCCGGCTACAAGCTGACCGATAACGACCTTTGGGGGCTGACCGGCAGGCTGGGTGTCGACAGAAGAAATATCAAGGACCTGGAAGGGATCCAGCACTGCGTCAATGTGACCAGGCTTGACGCGTCGGGTAATCCCGTCAACCATCTGCCTGACATACAGTCCATGAAGAAACTGGAAGATCTCGACTTGCAACAATGTCAACTGACCCAGGTTCCTCCGATTGTCTCAAAACTCCCCAACCTTCGAGAACTCATTCTATCCGAAAATCCCATCGGCAATACGCTGCAAGGGCTGGATGGCTGCAAAAATCTTGAGCGGCTCTATCTTAGAGGATGCGGGATCAGCAGTTTTCCTGCCGACCTGGACCTGCCCAAGCTGGGTTACCTGGGCCTGTCTAATAATCAGCTCACCAGTTTCCCGTTCCTTAAGGGTCACAAGACCTTGGAGTGTATCGATGTCGCTGACAATCAGATCTCCGAACTGCCGGCCGACCTGGGGGTTTACCCCAAGCTGGAGGGCCTCCATATTGATGGAAACAAAGTCAAGCGCCTGCCGGACAAAATGGGGAATCTGATCAAGTTAGATGCATTTGGAAATGAACTTACAGGCCTGCCCGACTCCATCGGCAAGAGCAAGCTGGAGCAATTGCATGTTCGGGGGAACAATCTGACCTCGTTGCCTCTTTCACTTTTTGCTTCCTCCAATCTGAAGGAATTGGATGTATCTTACAACAGGCTGACCAGCCTTCCGCAAGGCTTGGATGGGGTCATCGGAACCAGCGGGCTGATCGAACTGGATGTCTCGTACAATCAGCTGACTTCATTGTCTGAGGCCCTCTTTAAAGCCAAGCATCGACCCGCTTTTACGCGGAATTCAACCGGCTATGCAGCCTGCCTCCCAGTATCACGGAAAAGTCCTGGGGATACTTTGATATCTGCTACAACTACCTGGATATCTCATCCGGCAGCAGCACCCTGAAACTGCTGCAAAGCCTCAAGGACGTGAATATATATTTTGAACCCCAATTGACACCGGTGAAAGGCCTGAAAGCGGAGGCCGGTGAAGACTGGATCAAGCTTTCCTGGAAAGCCTGTCCTGATTTTACCTACCAACAAGATACAATAACGGTCGCGCATTACGAGGTTTTCCTCGACCAGGGAGGCAAGTGGACATCCCTGGGCAAGGTCGACAAGGGCTCTCCCTCCTTCACCCACTCAGCACTTTCACCCGGCACCGGCTACAAGTATTCCGTTCAGGTCGCCAACGATATTTTGTACATGTACGAAGGTGTGTTTCACAAACTCAGCTCCTATTCCAGCAGTCGGCTGTCAGCCCAAACCATTCAGGCGGCAACTACCGCATCAACCACTCCGGCCTCGACAGACCGTCAAACTGTATAGCGTAATCTAAAAACACCCAAAAAAATCACGAGGCATGGCCAAAAAGATCATGGGGAAATCCCCAAAAAGATCAACAAAAAGGGACAGGTTGAGCCCCTGTCCCAAAATGCCTATTCTTTCGGATAAGAAAAGAAGAAAGAGAGGCTGGGAAGGAATGCTCAACATGCCCCAAATCGATAGTATCAAAAATGCCTACGCGAATGGCAGTTACATCAGCGAGATAGCCCGTGACCTGGGCTATGACAGGAAAACGGTCAGAAAATACCTTGAAGCACAGGATTTCACCGAGAAAATGCCCTTGAAGAAGGAACGCGTCTCCATCCTGGATCCCTATAAGGCTCTCATCAACCGGTGGCTTTCTGATGACCGTAACAGCTGGCATAAGCAACGTCATACCGCCAAAAGGATTTACGACCGTCTCTTGCAGGAAACGGACTACCAGGGCTCCTATCCCACCGTCCAGCGCTACGTGAAAGCATGGCGCAGGAAACACCATGAAGGGACGACCTTCCTGGAACTGCATTGGTATCCAGGCCAGGCACAAGCGGACTTCGGGCAGGCAGACTTTCTTGTGTCAGGGAAGCTGGAACGTCTCCATTACCTTACCCTGTCATTTCCCTACAGCAACCAGGCCTACGTCCAGGTCTTCCGTGGTGAGACGGCCGAGTGTGCCTGTCAAGGGCTTTTGGATATCTTTTACCATATAGGGGCGATACCTCTTGTAATTGTCTTTGACAACGCAGCTGGCGTGGGAGTACGCATCGAGAATGTCATGCGGGAAGCCGACCTCTTTCGTCGTTTTCGATTACATCACGGTTTCAAGATCCGTTTTTGCAATCCCAACAGTGGGCATGAGAAAGGCCATGTTGAAAACAAGGTCGGTTATATCCGACGTAACCTCTTTGTCCCTGTACGTGAGCTGGAGGATCTCGTATCTTTCAACCGGGAGCTTTTACACGAATGTGAATCACAGGGGCAAGACCGCCACTACAAGAAGTCGAAGTTGGTCCTGGAGCTCTTCGATGAAGATCGCGATGCCATGCGTGAACTTCCCGCCGCCCGGTTTGACGTCGTTCGCTACGAGACCCGGCAAGCGGATAACTACGGCAAGATCTGTCTGGACGGTAAGCACTATTACTCCAGCTGCCCGGAGTTAAGGCAAGAGGAGATCCTGGTTGGTATTCGCGCTCACATGGTTGAGCTGTTTGACACTAATGGGCGGTCAGTGGCTTCACATGAACGGCGCTTTGGAAACCAACGAACGGATTCGACCGACCATTACACCACCTTACTGCAACTTGTGCGCGCCCCCAATGCCTGGCGCAACAGTGGGCTTCGAGAGCACATGCCTTCGAGTGTCCGTGATCGGCTGGATGACTTGGACGCTGTGGAATTGAAGCGGGCGCTACGGGTTCTTTTGCAACTGTCTGAGCGCTACAGCAAGGAGATAAGTCTCCAGGCCTTATTACGCTCATTAGACGAAGGGAACGGCGGCTATGCCACAGCTTCCCTTTATGCGGCCCAGATCCTGGACAGTGGGATAGAGGGAGGAAGGGAATCTTCTTCCCGTATCGATCTTGGCGTCTACGACCGGTTCTTCTTAAGCAGAAAGGCAGGTGCCTAGGATGGATCGGGAAGATTTGAGGCAAAGACTTTCCGCCTATTGCAAACAGCTCAAGCTTTCCCAGCGTGTGGTTGCTTTGAGCGAACAGAGGGCCAATGAGGAACAAGAGCGCTTCCTGCATGATGTACTCCATGCTGAGGTGGAACACCGCAACCAAAGCCGCCGGGCCAAAAGACTTAACAAAGCCAACTTCCCTTCCCGGAAACGATTGGAAGACTTTGACTTTTCGAATGTACAGTTTCCTACAGGGGTCACGATTGAAGATCTGGCTGATGGCAGCTATATCCGGCAGAAACAAAATCTCATCTTCTACGGACAGGTCGGGACTGGCAAGACTCACCTGGCCATTGCGCTCGGCATGCTGGCCTGCGAACAGGATTATGCTGTGCGCTTCTACACGCTTTCTGACCTTGTGTTGCGTTTGGGTGAAGCACATCGTTCAGGGAGGCTTGAGCGGCTCATGGCAGAGATCCAGGGACTGGATTTACTCATCCTCGATGAGTGGGGGTATGTGCCCGTCGACCGACAGGGAAGTCAACTGCTCTTTCGTGTCATCTCGGACTGCTACGAACGTAAGAGCCTCATTGTGACAACCAACATGGAGTTCTCTGCCTGGGGAACCATCTTCACCGATGAACAGATGGCGGCTGCCATGATTGACCGCCTGGTCCACTTTGGCTATCTAATCCTGTGCGGTGGACCAAGTTACCGTATTGCCAATGCGCTCATGCGAAAGAATACGGCTGCAGTAATGGAGGTAGGTATGGCTTGAAGGTAGATTCCATCACCTCTGGCTCAAGGTGATAAAAGTGGGGAATTCCTCGTGATAACTTTGGCCAAATAACCGTGATGATTTCGGGACTTGGACTTGATTTTTCACAGTCAAACGACCGGTCAAAGTGAAGAGCCTGAGCCTGAAACCCGCTTGGCCACCGATCCGCATGAAACCACAGCACAAGTTCAAACCACCCGCCAAACGGAAACTGATATCCGCGAAAGCCTGCCAGGTTCCGAAGCAACATCCGGGAAAGGGACCAGTCCCCTCCTCTGGCTGATCCCCCTGATCGTACTGGTTCTTGCCACAGCGGGTGGTTTGGTTTGGTTTTTTGTCATCAGAAGAAACCATAAGAAAGATTCTTCACTCCCTGGGGAATGAACCTTCTTTCTCTACCAAATGAATATTTTTCTTCGTAAAGCCATGGGATCGGCTCTACAGAACAAAAGGCAAGCCAAGGGCCTTGTCCCATTCAATCACCTGCCGGTCAATACAACATGCTTCTTGATCGACAAAAATTTCCGTTGCAGGGATCCTCGTTTTTTGGAGCTTTCTCTTTTACAATACTTCTGCAATGGAGCAAACATTTCCCAGTCTTCCAACTACCTTGTCAAGATGCCGACAGCCTCCTCAATCGTCATCCCGGATTGGATACGTGAGTCGTAAAGGAGGGTCAGCAACTGTATATCGGTTATACCCAGGCGTTTGAGCTCGTTGCCCTGCGCGAGGACACTGTCAAAGGCCTGCGACCTGTCACCCAAGACTCCTAAACTCCTCATAAAAAAGCTTCGGGTATAGCCATTTCTGGTTGCCAGCTTATCTTCTTCTGAACCGTAATCCATAGCCAGCTGCGAGTTGATCACGACACTCATCTTTGTAAGCTCTTTTGTCCCGGGATCATTCAAGCATCCAAAATAGGCATCGAACTCGAGATTATCGCCAGATAAACTACTGAATACTTCTGGAAATCGGGATTTTTCTATGTAATAAAAGAAAACATTGCCATCACTTTCCACCAGCTCGATTGGCGGTAAAAGACGCAGCAGCTTGGCATCCTCAATCAATGGCTGCAGACAGGAGTAGTCTGTATCGATCACATTCCCGGCAAGCTGGATCCTGATAGGTTTCTCCCAGCGCTGTAAAGTTCCCCCGCTGTGTTGATCGGGAATGATATTCAGGAATAGGTCGAGCATTTCCGGTCCCGGCCATGCTTCGGTTGTTGGTTCTGTCGTGGAAGGAGGAGGGCTGGTGGGGAGGCTTGTGGATTCTTGAGACTCCTTCTGGGTCGTCGCTTTTGTCCGGGAAGAAGGCCGGGTCCTGGAAGGAGTTACAAAAAGGCTCCCCGAAGGCCCTTCCGGGGCCGGCTTTTCCGGCTTCAGGAATAGATGCCAGACCCCAAAGGCTGCTCCTCCCAACAAGGTCAGGGAGACCAGCACAATGAGGACGACCGCAGAGGCTGGCAGACCGCTCTTCTTTTTCACAACTGGAGGTGGATAGGGGGGATAGGCCTGATAGGGGGGTGGGTAGAAAGGGGCCTCGACGGGAGCTTGCCTCGGGCTCCCACAGCGGATACAAAAGGCCTCTTCCTCAGCCATAGGATTCCCGCAACGGGGACAATAGGAAGGATTCATGGTTCTGTCTCCCAGATTTTTTGCTCTTCCGATGGCCGGTCACATAAGACATTCTGCGTTTAATAATTATACTACAATTGGTGCCGGGATATAGCCTCCTGCCAGGGCGGCCATGGCGCAAGACACCGGTATCAAGCATCAAAGGCATAACTGTTGTGCGGTAACCCCATGTCAAGCAACACGCTTGTCTGATTTCGATTCATCCGTTTGATCGATATGACACAGTCGATGCCAAAACGCGTCAGATCATGATAGAGTGTACAGCCCATGCACCCGACCTTATGGCCACAAATAAAGCGCAGTTCCCCTCCTGTTTTTCCTTGTATCGTTCCTTGATTCGATTCAGGTGGCGCCAAACTTCGGTTGCCGATGTCTTGACCTCCATCTAGCTGAAGAAGGCATCTTTTCGGATCGATTAGGCTGCAAGCAGCAAGGGGTGATGCCGGTCGTATGGATATCCATACCAACAGAAACAATACGCTTCATAGTAACCTCTCCATTGTGCGCGGTAATCTCCGCTTTTTGTGTTCTTCAGCAAGACTATGGGCAAATCCGCGACCGTGCAATCGCGGAGGTCACTTCATATTCTCGATGGGGCGCACCGAGAAAAGATCATACTCCCCGCCCACGATATTCGCTTTGTAACTGAACAGGAAATTTGATTTTGCACTCTCTTCGCCGGATCTGGCCGGTTCACTTGGTGTGACAGCCTGTCCGGCAAATCCTTGTCAAAATGGCCCAGCTCTTTCCGGTCATCTGACGCTGGCAGTAACGGCAAGCAAAGACCTCACATTTGCATCACCCAGACACACCAGCTGCCTTTTTCCTTCGTGATCAGATCTTTTGGTTGGCAGCCAAGTTCGGAACAGTTCAATGTGAGCCCCCGGATACTGCTTGTATTACAGAGTGTTCCTCCTCCGTCGGGTATGATCTGCAGACGGTTCAGGCAGGGTGGTTTATGCAGATTATTGCGTTGGGCTGCATGCTTCTTGGATGGGCTTGACGCTGAAACCATGACTGGACAGGCGACTGCCCCGGAATGCCGAATAACCGATTGCACCATATAAGAAAGGTTCGTGATCGTCCACATAAGAAAACACCTGTTCACCATTGACGAACACCGTGTATGCTGCTTTTTTTGCCCGGACGGTAATGGTGTAGGATTCATCTTGTTGCCAAACGAAAGGCCGGCTTAGCAGGGACGAATAGCCGCTGTCGTTCTTGAGCAGGCAAATTCGGTCTCCCTCCAAGAAGGCGACCGCGTAGCAGCGCATTGCCCCTTGCACCCGGAAGTTGACTCTGACTTCAGGTCCTGCCAAGGGCGTTAACTCAAAAGTCACTTCATAATCGCGCCAATCGTGACTGCCAGTGTAAATCTCAGCAAAATCCGCTGCGGAGAGGTGCATTCGGCCATTGTCCAGATAGTGATTTCCCTTGAGCCTTGAAAACTGTGCCAATGTTCTATGAGTTTGACTCCAAACGTCTATCGTGGAGTCGGAGAAATCCAAGCGGTAATCAGGACAACCTTCTGCAAATAAGTCGTCAATAAAGGCAACTGCCTGGACAGGCCGGTCCGATCTGTACCTGACATTGAAGACAAAGCCAATTTCATCAATCAGGGTTGGGCATCCTGCCGGAAGCTGCCAGCTCAATCTTTTCCATTGGCCGGCTTCCAGGGTCTGGGCTTCGGAGCGAAGAATATTATTGTTGATCAAGTCATGGGCGTAAAGCTGTACAGACAATGCGCAACCATAAGCGGGAGCCATCGCTGCGCCCCTGATGGTTTGGCCGGAGTACACAAGAGGTGAAAAGCAGGGGTCATACCTGCTGTCATCAAAATCATCAGGAAGATAGTATGTTTTTTTGTACACAAAAAATTCTTCCCAGTCATGGACGGCGGGGATGGCAATTTTCAAGGAACGTTGACCGGAAAAAGCTGTTTCGGTGCTATTGATAATCGACAGGGGGCCGGAATAGGTTGAGTCAGCGTGTGATGTTCCCAAGCGCGCCCTGATGGCATGAGTTGAACCGGGGAATTCGAAATGGCAAGCGTTGACAGCTTGCGAAACAATCGTTCGCCAAGGCTCCGAAAGTTCTTGTCCGGCCATGGCGGCGGCCAGTTTGACCATGTAGGCTGCCCCATAAGGAATATCCATGATATTCAGGGATCCTACGACACTCGAGCAAATAAGCAGATCATTGACCGGCCTTCTCCACTTCTCGTAATCGATGGCATCCAGTCCGTTGCGGACGCCCATGATAGTCGCGACATTGCCTGCGTTACAGTCCGTATCCCAGCCACAACGATTGCAAATGGTGATTGTCTTTGAAAAATCACCTTCACCGTACAGCAGCGACAAAATGATCACGGCAGCGTTGGGGATGATGTGGCAGGCACCTGGATATTTGTCGTAGCCAAAATGTTTGTAAATATAGTGGTAACAATTTTCCCAGCTCGCTTGGTCGTGGTTTTTTTCACGGTCTTTTTGATGAAAATCGATGACTGCGTTCACAACGCGGCGATACTCACAATCTTCGGGCAGATAGGCCAAGCCCTTTTCGATGATGCGCCCGATATCCTTTTCGACAAAAGCTTCGCTGATAGCGGCAGCAATGAAAACACCGCCAAATACTCCATTCTGCCCATGTGTAACACTTGCTGCCGCTTCCGCCAGGCATGCGGCAAGATCAGGGTTGCCGGGGGCAACCAACCCCCACGTATCAATAAAGATTTGCCCGCCAATCTGCTCCGCAAGCATGAGGCCATTTTGTTCGGCACTGCCGCTGCGCGGTGCCGGGATTCCATTTTGCAGATTCAGGTAGGCCGTGTGTTCCGTCGATACGCCGTAACCGCCCCACCAGAAAAATCCGTGCTCATAAGGAACATAATTCAGCAA
>MTBK01152009.1_pt1 | contig 11632 bp, 8 predicted proteins | sample 1535981 | NCBI WGS metagenome assembly MTBK01 (sample SAMN06109225, study PRJNA356200) | anaerobic digester metagenome | isolation source: biogas reactors fed with pig manure or primary and secondary sludge | place: Spain | collected 2016-06-30 | reverse complement strand
GCTTGAAAAAAGTGAGCAGCTGGAAGGCATTTTGGGAGACGTGAACCCCCATCGTGATCCAGATCGCCGCCATCGGCAGGATCAGGGAGCGGTAATCCTCCAGGCCGAACACCTGAGAAAGACCCCGGGCGCCGCAGAAAAGATAGGCCGCCACTTCGATAAAAAGGCCCAGTCCCCAGGCGAAGACCGACAGCGCTTCGAGCCGCTCGACGAATTCGCTGAGGGCAACCACCCGGACCATCTTGAAAAAGGGGAAGAGCGCCCGTGCCCCGGGCGACGGCCCGAGAATCGCTGTTGTCACCACAGCAATGAAGATGAGAATAGTGCTTGCCCCCGCCAGGGCGGCGAGAGAGGTGCGCAGGCCTCGTTTGGGCTGGTTGAGAGAGGGGATCAGCATGGTCAGCGTCAAAAACTGTACAATTACCGCCATCGGGGTCACCGCGCCTCTGAAAACGGGCCCAAAACCGCGGGCCAGAACCGGCTCCAGGTTGTAGAACATCACCTTCAGCAGGGGAAGCGGCAGCAGGAGGCTGCCGACGATCATCAGCAGGTAGATGGGAAAGAGCAGGTCGGCGGCTCTCCCGATCACCTCGATCCCGGAATGAGCGGCGGCGGCTGCGACGATGACCATGGCGGTGATCAGGAAGAGCAGCGGGGTGTCGGGGAGAAAGACGGTGACGAGCATATCGGCATAGATGCGCACCTCCACCGCCGCCATATGCAGGAAAGCCCACAGGATCGCCAGGGTCAGCACCTTGCCCGGCCAGCGGCCGAGCAGCCTCTCGCTGTACTGGGCCAGAGTCAGATCGGGGAAGCGGCTGCCGAGGCCGCCGAAAAAAAGCAGCAGCAGCGCTGCGGGGAAAAATTGAACGATGCTCGAGAGCCAGGCATCCTGGTAGGCGTCGGCGGTGGTTAGCACCGGCAGGAAGGCCACGGCGATGTTGCAACGAATCATGAACAGAATAAAAAACAGCTGACGGTTGGCGATCTTCTCTTGCGGCATCGATTAACTCCCTTCGTCCTCTTCGGGATCCTGTCCGGGCTGCGGCTTTTGACCGAGGGGCTGGCGCAGCGGTTCGCGCCCGCCGATCAGCTTGGGCCGGGCCTGCATGCCCCACCACCAGACGGTGATGAGCGAGTCCTTCAGATCGCTCAGGATGAGGGGGGCGAAGGGACTGAGATAGGGGACGCCGAAGGAGCGCAAACTGCAAAGGTGAATGACAGTCAGCAGCAGGGCGAACTGCACCCCGAAGAGGCCGAAGGTGGCCCCGGCGATGGTAAAAATAAAGCGGAGCAGGCGGATGGCGGTACTCAGGGCGAAAGACGGGGTGGAGAATCCGGCGATGGCGGTTAGCGCAACGACGATGACCACCCCCGGAGAAACCAGACCGGCGCTGATGGCGGCATCCCCCAGGATCAGCGCGCCGACAATGCTGATGGCCGGGCCGATGGCCGGCGGAAGGCGCAGTCCCGCTTCGCGCAGAATTTCGAAGATCAGCTCGAGGATCAGCATCTCGGCCACCACCGGGAAGGGGACCCCCTCCCGGGTGCTGATGATGCGCAAAAAAAGCGGTGTCGGCAGCAGCTCGGGATGAAAAGTGACTATGCCGACGTAAACCCCGGGCAAAATGAGGGAGATGATCAGGGCGGCGTAGCGCAGCAGGCGGATGAAGACGCCGATGGGAAAGAGTTCAAAGTAGTCGTCAGGCGCCTGCATCAGCATATTCAGCTCTGTGGGGACGATCAGGGCAAAGGGGGTCCCGGCAACAAGGACCACCGCTCTTCCCTCGAGCAGGGCGGCGGTGACCTTGTCCGGCCTTTCGGTGCGGTAGGTCAGCGGGAACAGGGTGTTGGGGCTGTCGACGATATAGTCCTCCAGGTAGCCGCTTCCGAGAACCGCATCGATATCGACCTGCTGCAGCCGGGAGTGCACTTCGCGGATCAGCTTCTCCCGGGCCAGCCCCTTGATATAGATCAGGACTACCTCGGTGTTGCTGAGCCGGCCCAGGGTCATTTTTTTCATCCAGAGCTGCGGGATGGGGAGGCGCAGGCGGATCAAAGAGGTGTTCACCCGCAAATTTTCGATGAAGCCGTCGCGGGGCCCGCGCAGGGTGGTTTCATTTTCCGGTTCACTGATCGCTCTGAGCTTTGGTTTCCGCGTGTCGCAGATGAGCGCCCCGGCGCTGCCGTCGAAGAAGACGGCGGCACCGCCGCGGGACAGCTCGGCGAAGAGCCCGGCGACATTATCCACCTCAATGAGCTCGTCGGCGGTGAGCAGCTTCTCCCGGGCGGTCTCCAGCCCCTTTCCTTTTTTCAGGGCAACCCCTATTTTCTTTGATTCGATGACGAGGGTGCGGATGATCTCCTCGGTCGCTCTTTTATCGGTGAGCCCTTCGAAATAGATCAGTGCTCCGGGCAGGTTGCCGGCCCAGAATCGCCGGAGCGATATATCGTAACTGGAGCCGCCGGCAGCGTCTATCTTCTTCAGGTCGCTTTCGAGTTTGCCGGTAAACTTTTCCCCGGCGGCCTCTCTCAGGAAGCCGCTGAGATCTTTCTCTTCGTTTCGGGACGCTGTTCTCTGGGAGAGCCCCAATCTGTCTTTCAGCCAGTCGAGCAAAAGCAGCCACCTCTTCTCAGATAGCTTCTTTCTTTATGCAAATAATATGTAAAAAAATAAGGGCGGGGGCGTTTTCAAAACTTCCGGCGGTGCCCGGGGGGCGGAAAAAGGTACTGTTAAAGCAGATCTAAAAGTGCTAAAATACTGCTGAAGGGTCGGGCCCCTCCGGGGCGGCGGCTATCCGGGCAACCGGACGGCGCCGCCGTTTTCTCAAGGGTCCCGCCCCCCGGCGAAGAGCTGTAGAGATAAATGTGGGAGCGGGGATCGGTTTGCTTAAAGTAGTGGTGCTGCGCGATTATCAGTCGATGAGTGAGCATTCCGCCGGGCTGGTCGCTCGGAGGATCAGGGAGAAACCTGCTGCGGTGCTCGGGCTTGCTTCCGGTTCGACCCCGCTGGGTTTGTACCGCGAGCTCGTCAAAATGACGGTGCGGGGGCGGCTCGATCTCAGCAGGGTGGTCACATTTAACCTCGATGAGTACTACCCCATCGAACAGGACAATCCGCAAAGCTATCACCATTTTATGCGCCAGAATCTTTGGGAACCGGCGGGGATCTCACCGCAAAGGGCGCATATTCCTGCCGGCAAGCCCGCCGATATCGCCGCTTCCTGTCGTGATTATGAGCTGAAGATAGGCCGCGCCGGCGGGATCGATCTGCAAATTCTGGGGATCGGGGTCAACGGCCATATCGGCTTTAACGAACCCGGCAGTGTCCTGATCAGCAAAACGCATCTGGCCTCCCTCTCGCCGGAGACGATTGCGGCCAACAGCAGGTTCTTCGAAAAAGCCGCCGATGTCCCCCGTATGGCCACCTCCATGGGCATGGGCACGATTATGAAAGCCCGGGAGATCTTGCTGCTGGCCTCGGGGGCGGCCAAGGCCGCCGCTGTTCGGGAGGCTGTCAGGGGGAAGCTCTCCACGAGGGTGCCCGCTTCGCTGCTGCAGCTTCATCCCCGGGTAACGGTGCTGCTCGACCGGGAAGCCGCCCGCGGTTTGCTCGCGGGCGGGAGCTCTTCAAAATAAACTCCTCCTTGTAAATTATCTTTGGTCCGGCGTTCTCAGCCGGGCCTTGTTTTTGCGATGATTCCCCGATAGATTAACCGATCGATTGGGCCCGCATATAATATACCGGATGAGCGGGGTTACCGGTATCCTTTAAAATTTGCAGTTAAACTCTCTCATTCAATTAATCTTGAAAGGGGGTTTGCTCTATGGTCAGACATTACAGCAGCTCCGGCAGTTTCCACGGGGCCGGCAAGGGAGGCGGTCGTTATCCGCAGCACTGTCCTCCGGGATTTGGGGGTCGCTACACTGTTGTTTCCGGTGATACGATGTACTATCTCGCCAAGCGTTTTGGGGTCTCCCTTGATGCCCTTATCGGGGCGAATCCGCAGATTGGCGATCCGAGCATGATCTACCCGGGCGACGTGCTCTGCGTTCCCGGGGAATCCTCGGGCGGTCGCGTTCCCAAGCATTGTCCTCCGGGATTTGGGGGTCGCTACACTGTTGTTTCCGGTGATACGATGTACTATCTTGCCAAGCGTTTTGGGGTTTCCCTCGATGCTCTCATCGCCGCCAACCCGCAGATTGGCGATCCGAGCATGATCTACCCGGGCGATGTGCTCTGCGTTCCCGGGGGCTCCCCGGGCGGCCGCGTTCCCAAGCATTGTCCGCCCGGTTTTCAGGGTCGCTATACTGTTGCTCCCGGCGATACGATGTATTATCTCGCCAGGCGTTTTGGGGTTTCCCTCGATGCTCTCATCGCCGCCAACCCGCAGATCAGCGATCCGAACCAGCTTTACCCCGGCGATGTGCTCTGTGTTCCCGGGGCGGGGTTGCCCTGCCGGGAACCTTTTTCCTGCCCCCATGGATTCAAGGATCGCTACACCGTGGTCCCCGGTGATACGATGAGCCAGATTGCCCAGCGCTATGGGGTTTCCCTCGATGCTCTCATTGCCGCCAACCCGCAGATCAGCGATCCGAATATAATTTTCCCCTGCGATGTGCTCTGTGTACCGGGTGCGCCGGCACCGCCGCCGCCGTGTCGCGAGCCGGTATCCTGTCCTCATGGATTCAAGGGCCGTTACACCGTGGTCCCCGGTGACACGATGAGCCAGATTGCCCAGCGCTACGGGGTCTCCCTCGATGCTCTCATTGCCGCCAACCCGCAGATCAGCGATCCGAAGATAATTTTCCCCTGCGATGTGCTCTGCGTACCGGGTGCTCCGGCACCGCCGCTGCCGTGCCGCGAGCCGGCATCCTGTCCTCATGGATTCAAGGGCCGCTACACCGTGGTCCCCGGTGACACGATGAGCAAGATTGCGCAGCGCTACGGGGTTTCTCTCGATGCCCTTATCGCCGCCAACCCACAGATCAGCGATCCGAAGATAATTTTCCCCTGTGATGTGCTCTGCGTGCCCCGCCCGGCCTAGTAAAGAGGGCTTTGTCTCGTTTTGCCGGGCCTGCCCCGTAGAGGGGAAAGGCCCGGTTTGCTTTTGACGGCAGCAGAGCGGAGTGGCTCCCACCGAAAAAGGCTATCCTGACAGTCCCAAATAGTGCAGCACGCTGTCGCGAAGCTCCTCTTTTTCGATAACGGTGTGGTGGCGGATCGGCCGGCGGTGCAGCTCCCGCAGGGGAGGGGGAATGGCCAGCCCCGTTGTCTCTGCCAGAAGAGGGAGTGTCTCCAAGGCGCTCAGCCCGGCGGTGCGCTCCGGCGGCAGCAGTGCGGCAGCAACACTTTCGGCGAATTTGAACGGGCTGGCTGTGGCGGCGACGATCGTTGTGGTTGCATCGCCGGTGGCAGAGCGATATTTATTGTACACCGCCAGCCCGACAGCGGTATGGGGATCGAGCAGGTAGCGATAGCGGCGGTAGGTCTGGCCGATGACAGCCTTTGTTTCCCCGTCATCGGCGCAGTCGGACCAAAAGACACCCTTGACGGCCCGCTGCAGCTCCGCTCCGATCCGGAAGGCGCCCTCCTCCTGTAAAAGGCGCATCCATCCTTTCACCCGGGCGGAATCCCGGCCGCTCAGCTCAAAGAGCAGCCTTTCCAGGTTGCTCGAGATCAGGATATCCATCGACGGAGAGATCGTGCGGTAAAAGGGGCGGTTCCGGTCGTAGGATCCTGTCCGGATAAAGTCGGTCAAAACGCAGTTCCGGTTGGCCGCGCAGATGAGGCGGTTAACGGGCAGCCCCATGCGGGCGGCATAAAAAGCGGCCAGGATATTGCCAAAATTGCCGGTGGGAACGACGAAATTAACCTTCTCGCCCGCTCTGATCTCGCCATTGCAGCGCAGCTTCAGATAAGCAGAGAAGTAGTAGACGATCTGCGGAAGCAGCCGGCCCCAGTTGATCGAATTTGCCGAAGAGAATCTCAAGCCCCGGCGGAGCATCTTCTCCTTGAGCGCGCTGTCGCCGAGGAGAGCTTTGACCCCGGTCTGGGCGTGGTCGAAGTTGCCGCGCACGGCGACAACGTGAAGGTTGGCCCCTTGTTGCGTGATCATCTGCTGCCGCTGTATTTCACTGACCCCTTCCAGGGGGTAAAAGACGATCACTTTAGTGCCCGGCAGATCGCAAAACCCCTCCAGCGCCGCTTTGCCGGTGTCTCCGGAGGTGGCCACAAGGAGCACTGCGGTGTGCCTGTCGCCGGTTTTGCCCGCCGCGGTGCGCAGCAGCTGTGGCAGAAATTGGAGGGCCAGATCTTTAAAGGCGCCGGTGGGGCCGTGCCACAGTTCCATGAAAAAAAGTTCATCGGTGAGCCGATGCAGGGGGGCGACCGCGGGGTGGTCAAAAGAGGTTCCCCCGTAAGCTTTTTCGAGGATAGCGCTCATCTCTCCGGCGGAGAACTGCTCCAAAAAGGGATGAACAATTGCCGCCGCCTGCTCGGGATAGCTCCGGTCGGCCAGTTCCTCCAGGGAGACCGGGGCCCATGGGCTGGCGGGTACAAAGAGACCCCCGTCCGGCGCCAGTCCCATCAGGACCGCCTCGGCGGCAGTATAAAGCCCTTCTTCACCGCGGGTGCTGCAGTAAAGCATTGCACAAGCCTCCCCAGGAATTTTTGAATAAAAGTTTTATTTAGGTTACCACATTATTGGCTGTTCGGGAAGGCCTCTTTCCAGCAGCGGCAGCAGGAGCTTGCTGCGCTGCGGCGGGTGGTGAACTGAGCCGCGCTCTTTGGCCCGGTGAAGTGAGAGCATTGTTTGCCATGAATGACCAATCCGAGAAAATATGGAGATAAAGCGCGCTATTTGTCGCAATATGAATAAATTAAACCATTACGGGCCAAACGCGGCTTTTTGAATTAAAATTTAAAAGAAAGCTTGAAAATTTTCTATTTAACTGCTATACTGAATTCCAAGAAAACGTATGCGAAAATGATTTACAAGATGTTGCATCAAAACAACCTGACAGTATGCCTACACTGAGGACACTCACACCCACAGCGATTAACAGAAATAGAAATAGTGTACAGGAAGTTATACCCTTGGGCTAGATCTCGAAAAGGAAGAAGCTGGAACAGTAACTAAAATTGCTGTCTCGAGGATGGAAGAAACAGCCGGGACAGATATCGTCTATCAGCACAAATAAATGTAGAGGAGGAGTTGACCACGCTTTACTATTTCCCCGATCAGAATATAAAGGACTGCCCGAATAAGCACTTCACCCGCCGCTGGACCGTTTTTCAGAAGTCCCTGGCCTCTATTTTGAAAGTGGCGATCGTCTGGTTCGATCCCCATGGTGAGGTGGTCTCTTTACAGGAACCCCCCGACCCGGCGGGCCATCTCAGGCAGACCGGGGCAGCTGAAGCTTATCGCGAAATTTTCCGCAGAATTTCCCGGGAACACCGGGACCTGTCAGGGATCAAAACAGTCGATCCCCTGGGATTTCCCATATCCCTGATCCGGCTCGATGATGGTGGCTACCTTCTTATGGGGGAACCTTTCAGGAGCGGCGCTCTTGGAGCTGTGCCGGTGCCTCCGGCAAAGATGAGGGCGGCGGAGGTGAGCGCTCCGGAATATGGCCGACTCCCGCAGCCGGTACTGACACCGGAGGTGATCGAGGAGCGGCTGAGCCACACCGCCGGTCTTTTCAACAAGCTCCGCCGCTATTTTGTTCGCCCCAACCTCCCGGAGCTGCTCTCCGCAGTCGGCAGGCTGGAGCAGCTCATCATCTCGGTTTGCGGCCAGGGGTACTTTAATTCCAGGGCGGTCTTTGAGCTGATCACCTCTTGTTTGATGCTCATCGCCGGGAGCGGGTGTGCCTTTACCTTCATTTATGAATATCAGGGCCAGATAGCGACGCTGTGCTGCGGTGAACAGCCGGAACTGGTTCAGGGGCTCGCTGACGAATGGAACCGGCTCGGGCAGGAGCGGGATCCGGGGAAAAGATTCGCCGACCTGATCAGCAGAAGGGCCGAAGACAAACTAAAAACAGCGGTTGAAGGGATCCTGTACCAGAATAACGGAGCCTCTGTCTATCTGGGGCTTGTCGGAGCCGAAGGGGCCCACCTTCGAGAAGCGCTCGGTGCTCTGGTCGACTGCGCGGCGGCGGCGCTGGAGCTTTCCTCGTTCTGGGCAGGATGTCAGGAGAGCTGGAAGAAAGTCTTTGGCGCCATCAGGCAGGGCATTATCGTGGTTGACAACAGGGGTGCCATCCTGATCATGAATTCAGCGGCGAAAAAGCTGTGCAAAGAAAGAGGGATCGCCCCGGCATTAGGCCGTCCGGTGAAGGGCTGCCGGTTGGGTCCGCAGATTGAGGAAGCGCTTCTCGGCGCCGCCGGAAGCGGTTGCAGTTTCAGGAGCAAACGCTCATCGTTCGATGAGAGCGGTGCCCCCCTCTGCCTGTGCTGGGATGTATTTCCGCTTCTGCGGGACGATGGGCAGAGCAACGGTGCGGTGCTCGTTTATGAGGATATTACTGTAACAGTGCAGCTGAAGGAAGAGATCCGGAAATGGGAGCGGCTGGCCACTGCCGGAGAGATCGCCGCCAGCCTGGCGCATGAAGTGCGCAATCCGCTGGCGACAGCAAAAGCGGCGATCCAGCTTTTGCGGATGGATAAAGCCCCGCTGAAGCGGGAAGAGCTGCTGGAGAAGCTCGATCTGGAGCTGGATCGCACCAACAGTATCCTCACCAATTTTTTAAATATCTCCAAGCCGATGCAGGATGAGAAGCTGGAGCCGGTCTTGCTGAAAGAGACACTGCAGGAGCTTCTTTTCTTTCTCAACGGTGAGGCGGTCCTCAACGAAATTGATCTCGTTGTCAGGATTCCCCCAGAAGAGCTTCCCGCGGTGCTGGGTTCGGCGAACAGCATCAAACAGGTTTGTCTGAATATCGCCCTCAATGCCATCGAAGCGATGAGCGGCGGGGGCAGGTTGACTATCTCCCTGTTCCAGAGAAAGAAGCGGGTCCATATCAGATTCGAAGACAACGGTCCGGGAATCCCGGCGGAGAATCTTGAGGCCCTGACCAGGCCGTTCTTTACCACCAAACCGGGGGGCACCGGCCTGGGTCTGGCGATATCCACCGCCATTCTGAAATCTATGGGCGGCAATCTAAACATTGAAAGCAATGTAGGCGAGGGGACAGCGGTGGAGCTGTCCCTGCCGATCGCTGATCAGTAAGCCGGATCTGCCGGAAGAGGTGAAGCGGTGAAGCAGATCGATGTTGTGGTGATCGACGATAATGAGGGAATTTGTTGGGTGTTCCGGCAGGCGCTGGCCCTGTGCAAACTGAATTGCCTCACGCTGAGCGATGGAACGCAGGGGCTCGAACAGGTGATTCGCCACCGGCCCGGTCTGGTGATTATCGATATCAAGCTGGGGGCGATGAACGGGTTTGAAGTAGCCCGCCGGATCCGCCAGAACAATATTGACGCCAAGATCTTGTTTGTCACCGGGTACAGTGAAGCCATCACTGCAGAAGAGTGGGGCGGCGATAAAAATTTCCTCGGTGTTTTGGAAAAACCCTTCAATGTTGAGGAATTTCTGGAGATGGTCGCAGAGATTTTCGATCGGCCACTCTGCTGAGGAGAAAGCCCCGACCGGCCCGGTTACTTTTACAAAAAAGTGAGTTTGGGGTAAAATGGAGGTGGAATAACTAAAGGAGGTTGCCATGCCTAAACTCACCTTTCTGGGACATGCCTGTTTTTTGCTGCAGACGGAAGATGGAGAGACGCTGCTTTTCGATCCCTTTATCATCGGCAATCCCCAGGCGCCGGTAAGCGCCGAAGAGATCAAGGCCGGCTATATTCTGGTCTCCCACGCCCATATGGATCACCTTGGCGATGCTTATGATATTGCCGCGAGGAACGATGCCATGCTCATCTCCACCTCCGAGATCGCCGAGGCGGCGCGGGAAAAGGGGCTCAATGTTCACGGCCTGCATATCGGCGGGAGCTACCGCTTTCCTTTCGGTACAGTCAAGTTAACCCTGGCGCTGCATGGATCGGGTATCCCCGGGGGACACGCCTGTGGATTTCTCGTCAGCTGCGGGGGCAAGACGATCTATTTCGCCGGCGACACCGGTCTTTTCGGGGATATGAAGCTCATCGGCGAGCTGAACCGGCCCGATCTGGCCCTGCTGCCCATCGGTGATAATTACACCATGGGCCCCGATGATGCTGTCGTCGCCGCAAGCTTTTTGAAAGCCCGCCAGGTGATTCCCTATCATTACAACACCTGGCCGCTCATCGAAACGGATCCGCTGCTCTTTAAGGAGAAAGTCGAGCGGCAGACCGGGGCGGACTGTATCATCCTTCAACCGGGGGAAGCACATACCCTTTAGCCGAAACCCCAGCGAAGAATACTATTTCGAGGCGCAACATTTCCCCATCTCCCCGGCGGGCCGGCAACTCCATCCGGACGTTCCTTGGCGGGGAGGCAGGGAAGGTTGCGCTCCGCGGAGAATTATTCAACAATAAAAGTGGGTTGAGATCGCTCAATTTTGGAGGTGCTGTCAATGGGAGAGCTGCGTTTATATGTGCGGATGACCCTGCCTGAAATCGATGCTCTGGAGCGGGACAAGACCATTTTTTTAATGGCGGTCAGCCCCATCGAGGTGCACGGGCCCCACCTGCCCCTGGGCACCGATGTTTTTGTTGCCGAGGAGCTGCTGCGGCGCTACAGCGCCGCCCTGCAGAAGGAATATCCCGGCTACACCCTCGTCGAGCTGCCCCCGCTCTATCTGGGTGCCGATGCCCTGCCGATAAAAGGCTCCCTGTCAGTTCCGGCGCCGCTGGTGAGAAAAGTACTGCTCAGCTATGTGCAAGGGCTGGCCGCGCAGGGCTTTCGCTATCTCTTTCTCGCGGACAATCACGGCGGGCCCCGCCACCAGCTCGGTATCGAATCGGCTTCGCGAAAAGCCTGGCGCAAGCACCGTTTCTATCTGGTCAACCCGTTCAACCATGAGTTTCGCCTCATGGTTCAACATGATCCCGCCTTTCTCCAGGAGACGGGCCTGGGGCCGGGAACCTGCGGCGATGATGCCGACGCTCATGCCGGGACCAACGAGACCTCGCTGATGCTGCAGGCGGCTCCGGATCAGGTCAGGGACAACTGGCGCACCGTTCCCCCTTCACTGCCGCCGCCGCCGGCGGGAGCGGTCCTTTTTTTGGGGCGCCTTCTCTCTATTTTTTCCCGCACCCTGGGCGAGGATCTCAAGCATCTCGCTTATACCCTCTCCTGGGTGGGGGATCCCCGGATGAAGCCGTACATGGGCGCACCGGCCCTCGCCGGCGCCGCAGCGGGTGAAGCGATGCTGCAGGCGCGAACCGGGATCGCCATGGCCTTCTTTCGTCAAGCTCTCGCCGGGGAGGAGATCCGGATAACACCGCTCCTCTGGGGTCTGCGCTTCCTGCAGCAATTACCGGAATAGCGCCGCGCCCCACCGGGAGCGGCGGAGCTGTTCGCACTTCCAAAAAAGGAATAAAAAAAGCCGGTTTTTTCAACCGGCTTTTCATGTCAAACGTTAGCAGTTTAAGATTCGGGGTATTCCGAAAGGATTCCAGAATCTAGCTTAA
>MTBK01146997.1_pt1 | contig 11647 bp, 10 predicted proteins | sample 1535981 | NCBI WGS metagenome assembly MTBK01 (sample SAMN06109225, study PRJNA356200) | anaerobic digester metagenome | isolation source: biogas reactors fed with pig manure or primary and secondary sludge | place: Spain | collected 2016-06-30 | reverse complement strand
TCCTTATCGAGGAGCGGGATCCCGTACTGCTCAAGGGTGTAGGTGCCGGCGGGGAGCTCGACCGTCACCTCGCCCTGAACACGCGCCTTCTCGGTTAACACCCTCCCGATCCCCTCGCCCTTCTGGTCGAGAACCTTGAAGTCGCGGAGGGTCATCGTCGTGATACGTGATTGGTCGATGCCGGCTAACCGGAGGTACGCCTCGTTGGCCGTGAGGATCTTCATAGCGGTATCGGCTACCAGCATGGGCATCGGGTTTTTCTGGATGATTGCATCGGACTGACGCTGCAGTTCGGCAATATCCTCCATCTGGGTCTGGATCTCTTCCTCCCCCTCCCGCTGCCGGGTGACGTCGTTGTATACGATGAGGATGCTCTCGATGGCGCCGTCCTTATCGAGGAGCGGGATCCCGTACTGCTCAAGGGTGTAGGTGCCGGCAGGGAGTTCGACGACGACTTCGGCGTATGCCCGCTTCTTCTCCTGAATCACATACCGGAGCCCTGAACCCGTCTGCGACGTAACCTTGAAGTCTGAGAGGCTTCTGCCAAGCGCCTGGCTCTCTGGAATACCGCTCATCTTCGCATACGCCGCGTTTGTGACCGTGATCCGAAACTCCGGATCGACGACCAGGATGGGCATCGGGTTCTCCTGGATAATTGTATCGGTTCGCCGCTGAAGGGCTCCCGCTGCCTCAATGCGATTCCGGAGATCCAGTTTTTCCTCTTCATTCTTCGCGAGGAGTGCATTGATCGAGGTGGCCAGGGGTCTGAAATCCTCCGGAATATCGGCAAGGTCGATCCTGGCGGAGTCGTCGCCGCTGATTCCCGAGCGGAGTGCGGCCTCGATCGCCACAGGCAGTACAACCGGCCCCTCGTTCTGTCCTGTCCTGCCCGGGACAACAGGCCCGGTAAACAGTGCTTTTCTTCCAGGTTTGTCGTTCATTGTCACACATCCTTTCCATACTTCTTGTCCAGTTCAAGTAGCGCATCTGCTATTACCCGATATTCGCTTCCGGCACTGCTCTTTGGGGCGTAGTGGGAGATCGGCAATCCCTTCTGCTGTGTCTCGTAGATTGCAGGCGAATAAGGGACTACAAACACCTGTTTGAATGTTTTTCGGACCTCAACCTCAAACGCCTTCAACATCTCTATCTCCTTCACCTCCTCAGCGGAGGGACCGGGCGAGAAGATTCGTTTCAGGAAGAGGGCAAAGCCACCTGTTCCTGTCGCCCGGTCGTCCTGACCCTTCCAGCGGGTCAGGATGGCGAACTCTGAGGTGACGTTCTCCCCGAGGATATCCCGGATATCGCCAAAGACCGTTGACAGGGCTTCCATACCTTTCAGGGCAAAGGTGCCGGGGTCGAGGGTGACGATGGTATGATCCGCAGCAATGAGACCGTTGATGACGAACTGACCCATGCTTGGGGGCGTATCGATCAGGATGAAGTCGTAGGTATCCCTCACCCCGGCGAGCGCATCCCTGAGCAGTCCGGCCCTATCCTCGATGCTGTAGAGGTAGGGTTCAACCCCCACAAGATCCAGTGTTGCGGGGGCGAGATCGATCCCGGACGTTGTGGGGATGATAATATCGCTGATCACGGTGTCCGGGAAACCTTCAAATGTGCTCATGAATAGGTCATACATGCTCAGTTCAAGGGTATCGGGGTCAATCCCGAGTCCCACGGTTGCGCTGGCCTGCGGGTCGCAATCGACCACCAGAACGCTCTTCCCACTCTTCTGGAGGAAACCCGCAACGTTGAGGCACGATGTCGTCTTTCCAGTGCCACCCTTATGATGAGCGAACGCTATGATTGTGATATTCAGCACCCCTTACTACTTCCTTGGCAATACGTATTATTAAACCTATTTCTCTAGTATTACGTACATAAGGGATGAATGCGGTATTTAGCGCATCTTGAACCCCCTGATGGGAAAAATAAAGCCCCTGCATGCTGATTACCACTTATGTCCAATCCGGTCCTCCGCGGTAAACGCTCCGGGCCGGCAACTTTCGCACAACCCTCGCACCAGGGTGACCGGGCAGGCTCACGCGAAGGGGCGCGGCGAGGCACCATACCGGCCTTCTTCTGCGGCCGATCCATCATTCCCTCTGGAGCCTCCAGTGTCAGGCCCCCTCGAATTTCAGGTTCGGAGCAGGGTCGGACCGAAAGCCTGTGCGGTATCCATCTTTTCATAACATTTTAATACGAGCAACTGAAAATGGGAAGATAGGAGGTGAATCTGCAGCACCGGAGGTTTGTACGGCCCGCATCACGCGGATGTGATTTATGCTCCTCCGGTCCTCTATATAAATGTCCAGATACACGGGTTTCCTGATACTTATCCTTGCCGTTCTCGCCGGGTCTGCCGGTTGTCTCTCCACGACATTCCAGGAAGTGACCTACGGGGGTGACGGCCTTGAGATCTACGTGGAGAACGCTGATGAGCCTTTCGAGAGCGCTGTGCTCCAGGTAACGATCATGAAGGTGGAGGCGCTCACACAGAGTGAAGTCTTCCGTAAAGCACAGTACGTCAACCTCGATAGCGGGCGCAACGTATACACGTTCCCGGTGGATCTGGAGCCCGGTTCATACAAACTCTTCCTGCTTGTACTGACCGGCAACGAGCGGAGGGCATCTGTCATACGCGAACTGGAGGTAACGCCCTGAACCGGGCGGGACTTGCGGCGGCGCGGGGGCTTGAACCGGCTGACATCGTCTTCTCCGGCGGCGTGGTCTTCAACCCCTTCGCATGCATCTGGGAGCGCGCGGACTTCGCGGTGAAGGACGGCTACGTCATCGGCCTCGGGGACTACCGGGGGAGGCGGAGGTGCGACCTCGGCGGCGCCCGTGTGGTGCCCGGGCTGATCGATGCCCATGTCCATATCGAGAGTTCTCTCCTCACCCCGGCTGAGTACGCAAGGCTCGTCCTTGCGCACGGCACGACGACCGTCATCGCCGACCCCCATGAGATCGCCAACGTCTGCGGGGCGCCGGGGATCGAGTACATACTCAGCGAGGCCGCGCGGACACCGCTCGATATCCTGGTGATGCTCCCCTCATGCGTCCCGGCAACACCTCTTGACGCCGGCGGCGCCGTGCTCACGGCCGGAGACCTCGCCCGGTTCAGGGGGCGGGAAGGGATTATCGGGCTTGCCGAGGTGATGAATGTCCCCGGCGTTCTTGCAGGGGATCCGGATATCCGGGCAAAGATGGATCTCTTCGAGGTTGTGGACGGCCACGCACCTCTACTCTCCGGGAAGGAACTCAATGCCTATATCTATGCCGGGATCCAGAGCGACCACGAATGCACGACGCTTGCGGAGGCAAGGGAGAAACTCCTCCGCGGTATGTACATCATGATCCGCGAGGGCTCGACGGAGCAGAACCTCCGCGACCTCCTCCCGCTCGTGGATGCCTGCACTGCGGCGCGCTGCTGTTTTGCAACCGATGACCGGCACGCCGATATGCTCGCCCGTGAAGGGCATATCGATGACTGCATCAGGAAGGCGGTTTCGGGCGGCCTTGAGGTCGAGCAGGCGCTCCGAATGGCGACACTCTCTGCTGCCGACCGGTTCGGGCTCAATGACCGGGGCGCCATCGCGCCCGGGAGGCTTGCCGACTTCTGCGTCATCGACGACTCCGATCGGTTCAGCGTCGTCCGGACGTTCAAGCGCGGCGTCGAGGTGATCGATGCCGGCTACCATCCCCCGGACTGCCCTGCGGCCCCCCTGCGCGTCCGCATGCCGGGGCCCGGGGATCTCCGGATCACCGGCCAGGGGGAGGCCAGGGTGATCGGTATCATGCCCGGCCAGATCGTCACCCGCGATCTGCGCTGCAGGGTGGACGGCGCCACAATCCCGGACATTGACCGCGATATATTGAAAGTGGTCGTCACCGACCGTTACCGGTCAGGTGGATCCGGGATCGGCCTCGTCCGGGGTTTTGGCCTGCAGGAAGGCGCGATCGCCGGTTCGGTCTCCCACGACTCCCATAACATCGTCGCCGTCGGTGCCGATGACGGTGATATCATCCGTGCCATCACCGGGGTGGTCAGGCTCGGCGGCGGGCTTGCGGCGGTCTCCGGCGACGGCGTGACCACGCTCCCGCTCGAGTGCGCGGGGCTTATGTCGGCCCTTCCCTATGAAGAGGTCGTAGACCGCCTTGAGGCTCTCCTGGAGCACGCGCGAAGGCTCGGTGCGGTCGAGAACCCCTTCATGTACCTCTCGTTCCTCGCCCTGACCGTCATACCCGAGCTTCGGGTCACGGAGCGCGGGGTCTTTGACGCCCGGATCTTCGCGGACGTCCCGCTTTTTTGTGAGTGAGGAGTACTTCACTCACCAGATGCCTGGCATCGCGCCGGGCGCAAAAACCGCGATAATGAGGAGGATGATGGGCTGGTGCAGGAAGTATATGAGGAGCGAGTGCCGGCCGAGGAGCGAGAACGGCCGGGCAGCCACCGGTTCTGTTGCCCGGAATGAAAAACCCCGCTCTCCGCCCGGGTAGAATAGGTGTCCGAATGTCATCCCGAGGAGAACGAGGCCAAACCAGGGTAGGAGCGGCACGTAATCGAGGCTCGCAAAGGATGCCGGGCGGATCCCGAGCCAGAGGAGAGGCCACGGACCGCGGATGGTGCTCATGATGTAGCCGGCGATGACACAGGCGATGCTCAGGATGAGATTTTTTGCGCCGAACCGCACAAAGAGCGGCGCCAGCAGGACCGCGATGCCGATGAAGTGCAGGATGCCAAAGACGATGCAGATCGAAGGGAGGAAGAGCCAGGTGACGGCGGTGATCACAAGTCCGAGAGAGAATATCCCGAGCCCCCGCCCTATGTACTTAAGCGCAAGGTCACGCCCCTCAAGTCGCCGCTCTGCCCTGGCGTAACTGATCGTAAATGAGATGCCGACGATGAATATGAACGTCGATGCGGTCAGGCAGGCGAGTCCACGGAGGAGCCCGCCGGAGACATCCAGCGGCAGGACACCGAAAAAGTTGAGGTCGAACGCGGAGTGAAATATGATCATCGAAACAACGGCGATGCCCCGGGCGAGGTCGATCTCCCAGTAGCGTTCCGCGGGCAATTCGCCGTCCCTGCCATCAGAAGATTCTTCGCCTGACCGGGGCACCACAGGCAGGGCAGACCTTCGTCCCGGCGATCTCCCTGCCCTGCTCCCCGGTGGGTTCGTTATAGATCCGGGAGAAGCCACACTCCCGACTACACTCAAGGACGATGAACAGGTTACAGATCCGACCCAGGCCTCTTCCCTCCATCGCTTTGTTGCACAGACACTGATATCATCTCTCGTTAGGATGCTGGCACCATAAGTGTTTACCCGGGGGGCCGAAGAGGCAACATTATGCCCCGTCCCTCCCTATCCTGATCGGTTTTACCATGAGCGATGGGGACGAACATATCATAGAGGCCGCCGGCAGATGCCGGGTCGTGGTCAGAGGCGGCCGGGTGGTTGAGGTCGGGATGCCGGAGATAGATGATTGCCCCCTGGCACGGCGGTTTGCCTGCCCGGTCAGGGAGATGACGCCGGATGCTATACGCGAGAACATCGAGGCGCGGATACGATCGTTCGGTATGTGCATGCCGGAACGGGAGGTTCTCGGCGGATCGGACTTCGTCATCTTCGGAGCCTCTGAACTCCTGAGCGGCGCTATAAGGCAGGGGCTGCTTGATGCTGCGGTGATCGTCTCTGACGGGGCCGGAACCCTGGTTGCAACGAACCCCGCCCTCATCCAGGGAATCGGCGGTCGAATGTCCGGGCTCCTGAAGACGAGCCCGATCCCCGAGGTGATCGCGCGGATCGAGGAGAACGGGGGCAGGGTTCTAGATCCAGAGACCGCCGCGATCGACCAGGTCGCCGGTGTCGCCCTGGCAGAGACACTCGGGCACCGGCGGATCGCCGTGACCACCGCCGATGCTGCGGAGGCGGCAGCCATCAGGGACCGGTTCCCGGATGCCCTGATCGTAGGAGTCCACCTGACCGGCATATCACAGGAGAACGCGATCCTGATGGCCGGCACCGCCGACCTGGTCACCGCCTGCGCATCGCGCCATATCCGCGAGGAGGCGGGAAAGGCCGCGCTCCTTCAGGCAGGGAAGTCGATACCGGTCTTTGCGATGACTCGGGCAGGAAAAGCGGTCATTCTTGCAAAGATAGAAGAGACCGACCGCCCTCTCATCATCCACGGCGCTCGCCTCCCGGTAGAGGGGTCACAGTCTCCTTCCCCGCTCTATTGAAGCCGGCGATATCAGGGGCGCCGATCCTGGATGCTCACGTGGTCCAGGATCTCAGAGAACTTCGCAAGGATGATATCAGCCGGAATCTCTGCCGATCTGCCCCCGTGCCAGTCGCCGTAGGCAGCAAACGCGGTCACCATGCCGAGCTGCCGTCCCGGGGCGATATCGCGCGCGAGGCTGTCGCCCACCATCATCGCCACCTCCGGAGCCGCACCGAGACGCCTGAGGGCATAGAGGAGAGAGGCCGGTTCAGGCTTCCGCTGCCCTGAGATATCCGGGGTCACCACAACATCGAAGAAGTCGATGAGCCCGGTCTTTCGGAGCCGGCGGTAAGCCTGGACCGACTCCGCATCGGTGGCGACCGCGAGCCCGATCCCGGCATCCTGCAGGCGCCGGAGGGTCTCCTCCACACCCGGATAGGGCTCGACGAGGTCGAGTTTCACGTCCTCGTAGGTGCGGCAGCAGGTCTCGAATGTCCGGGGCTGGTACACCCCGAGCACCTCAAGGTAGTCACGTATATTCCTTGTATCCTCAAACCCGTAGACACCCCTGAGGAACATCCGAAAGAGCGCCCCGGGGTCTCCTGCGCCGATATAGTCTACAACGCACCGGCAAGCCTCAAGCTTCGCTTCCACGAAGTCAAAGAGGGTGTTGTCCATGTCACAGACGACCGCCCCTACCTGTCGATGCTGAGTGCCGAGAGTTGTCTGCATATATTTACCTCTCTCAAAAATTCATGGTATTCCGCATCATCCTCGAATCGCACCTTCAGTTCGTCCAGATTATTGCCTTTCCCCCCGTACTCCCCGAAGATCGTGATGCCGCCACACCGGACAAACCCGAAGACGACAGCCAGATTGAAGAGCAGATGCCGGAGCTCTGCCGGCGTGCAGGAGGTTGCCTCCATAGTGTATGGGCGGTCAAAGTAGAAGTACTCAAGCCCCTCGGCCATGCAGAGATCTGCCATGTAGATATCAGCGGTCAGGAGAACCGGGAGGGCATACCGCTCCTCCTCGAACTTCCGAAGCGCCCGGACGATGTTTCGATCGTTCTCCTCCGAGAGATGGGAGTGCGGGCCAGGTGACGCAATCTCCGTCGCCCGGTCGCGGATGGAGCGGTATTCTTTAAGCGCGATGTATGCCGCTTTCCGGGACCGCTTTGTCCGCTTGTTCTCAAGTTCACCGATGACCCCCCGGTGGTCGGGGGCGCATGTCATCATCTCCTCGATCTTCTTTGCTGAATATTTGCGGTTGATGGCATACGCTATCTCGTCCCTCACGGTATCGACGAGCAGGTAGGATGTGTGATTGATCTCCGGGCTGTTCGTCACAAAGCGGTGGTAGAAGAGGTTTGTATCGAGACCGAAGAATACCGTCTTCTTCAACTGTTCATAGGAGGTGAGCATATCATAGAAGGCAACCCTATTTGTATAACCGGCGATGCCGCTTGAGAGCATGCATTCCTGGAAGTCGGAGTATGAGGGGAGTTCGCCGGCGATCGACTCATATCCCGAGAGCCAGTCAAGGAAGGTCTCCCTGGAGGCAGGGAGTTCGAGCCTGAAGCCCGTCTCCTCGGGGCGGGCGGCCAGGAGATCTCCATCGTAGAGTGGATACGATATACGGATATCACCGAGGCTGTTAAGAAGGATCTGCAGCTCATCCTCTCTTATTATGAGATCGCTCATGCCATAATCTCCTCCACGAGATCCCGGAGATCCTGGATCTGGTGCGGGATCATCATATACGGCTTCGCGACGTCGTCGAGGCTCTGCATGGCGAGGTAGTAGATATGCCGGATGCGGATCTCCGCAAGTGAGATCGCGATGAGCGCTCCTGCGACCGTGACCTTCCTGCCCGATGTGATATCGATCGCAACATCGAACCCCTTATCGATAAGGTCTTCTGCAAGCGACCTGATCACCCCCCCGCCCCTCACAAAGTCTGCCTCGGGCAGAACCTCGATCCTGATCGTGGGGGCGAGCCCATACCCCTCAGAGACTATCAGGATCGCGCTGACTGCGGTTGATGCGCCCTCTGCGTAGGGCTCCTCGGTGACGATAATGACCCGTTCGGGGCGCAGCCCCTTCTCACGCAGTGCCGCATGATAAGCGTTGACCAGCGCCCATGTTGAGCGTCCAAGAAGTGTTATGCAGGCATCACCAGGCATGGGTATCACTGGCTCTAATCACTGTTCAAGACTCATCCTGCTGCCATATAGGCTTTATTGGGCCCCTGATCCCGGGATCGGAGACTGAAACAGGCGTTTTAAGCTGCGTAATCTTATTTTCCCGGCTTCTTTGCCAGGCATTTACCTTCTCTGGAGGTTGCATCCGGCATATTGCAGGGTTATGACAGTATTTCACCTCCAGGGTTCTAAGAATAAGCCTTTAGCGTAGAAGAAACTGGAAAAGCTCACGAAATATTTGGTAAATATTTTATGAGGGTCTCCCCCATAGTGGTATAGGAGAGCGCGGAAATTTACCCCGGAGAGATACGAGTGATGGAGACCAGAAACGTGAAGTTGCGGACGCCGGCTGATACCTGGGGGCTGGTGGATCCGGAGCGCCAGAGGAAAGCGCGCCAGGATGCTATCGATGATGGGGATTTAATCGAGATCACCCGGATGGGAAGGGACGCAGGGATCATATATCCCCTTGCGGTATCGGCACGGGCAGCGCAGAGCATGGTGCCGTTCCAGAACATGCCGCAGGAAAACGTTACCGAGAACTTATGGGACACCCTTCATGCGTTCAAGGATAAAGCCAGCACAACGACCGCTGAAGAGTTTGAGTTCCAGGCAAGCCTCTACCAGAACGGCCTTGTTCCCACCATAACCTTCAAGGCCACGGTATCCCCGGGGGACGACGGCGAACCGGTCATCACGATCATGATGCCGGACGAGGACTGGGAGACGATCGGGTGTGGCCACCCCAGCAGATGCGACACGATGCTCACCGTCGATGAGGTGGCTTTGGCACTGAACTTCACCCCCGGTCGGATTCGGGAGTTCATCAGGGAGGAGAGGATCCCGGCGGTCAAGTGCGGGGGCTCCTGGCGGATCCGGAGCTCGGAGCTTGAGAGGATCATGAACGAAGGCTTCTAGCGGGTTATTTCATCCCATTTTACAGGATATCAACCGTCTCTATCCGGTTCCCATCCCCGGCCAGATTCTTCGTCGGCATTCTTCCATGTAGCAGACCGTGGCTATTATCGCCCCGGGGGAGGGGGCAGCAGTCACGATATCCACATAAGAGCGCGACCGGGTAAGGCGAGCCTGGACACCCATTCCCCTGTATCCCCTCCCCACAGGTGGGTACCCGGTGGCCCCCGCACCGCCCCTGGCCAGGCCGACATCCCGCCGGTCATTGCGGTGGCATCGCCGCCACCTGGTTTTGCTCTTCCGGCAAGTCCCCGGCCATAAGATCCCGCGGCTCCCCGCTCAGCCTGAACTCAGGCTCAAACGAGCCGATCAGGTCGAGGTAATGCTCGATTGTGCGGGTGATGAGAAAATGCTCACGAACCGTCTCGTGGGCCGCGCGCCCGAGCCTCTGTCCGAGGTCAGGGTCGCGGAGGATCTGGACGATCCTCTCCGCTGCCTCATCGACAGAGGAGACCAGAAACCCATTCACGCCGTCCTGGATCTGGTAGCGGATACCGCCGACGTTCCCGCCGATCACCGCCGCCCCTTTCCACATCGCCTCCGAGACGGTCAGGCCAAACCCCTCACGGATAGATTTCTGAAGCACGACCGCTGCCCGCCGCTGTAGCGCGTTCACCAGCGCTCCATCCTGGACGCTGAGGATAATGACGCGCTCACCACGGTGGGAGAGGAGCGAACGGTAGACCTCGGCACCCTCCGGATCATCGGTCGCCACGTTCCCGACGAGAACCAGGGTACATTCCTCCTTCTTCCTCGCCAGTTCAAACGCCCGGAGAACCCCCTCGGGATCCTTCCAGCGATCGAACCGGGAGATCTGCACGATCAGGGGGAGGTCGGTCGGGATGTCATAGTGAGCGAGGCGCTCATCGACAGCGCTCTCTGAGAGTTCCTGGTTCACGATGGAGAAGGGGTCGATGGCAGGCAGGAAGATAACCTGCGGTGTCGCGAGATCCTGGCGGTACTCCTTGCAGGAGAGGATGACGGCATCGTACTGCTCGATGAACGGGGCAAGGTAGTTCCAGGCCTCTGCATTCGGTGTAGAGAGATCGATATGACAGCGCCATACCCAGGGGCACTTCTTCCGGTAATGGGTGATCAAGGGGAGCGGTTGCGGGTCATGGACGAAGATCACATCGTGGTCGAGGTGATTCCTGATAGCGTTCTCGTGGACAACCCTCTCATAGATCACCTTCTTCCTGCGGGTCAGGTTGATCTCTGCCCCCTGAAGGGCGTTATGGAACTTCTTTGTCACGCTGAAGAAGTCAGGCGGGCCATGCACGACACGCCATCCCGTCTGTATACCGAGATTGTTCATCAGGAGTGTCATGGATGCGAGGATCTGGGAGACACCCCCGCCGTAGTAGGTGGAGTTCACATGAAGTATGTGCATATCCTGGAGCGGTCGTGCCTTTGCCTCGATGCGGCGCATCGTCTCTTTCCCTGCATACCGTTCATATGCTCTGATACCGTAAATTGCGTCCATTCTTATCACCATCCCATGACAACCATCGGGTCAGGGTTGTCCGGGATGATCCTCGCGATCCTGCACAACCTATATAAGGATCCCTGGCATCCATCTCCAGGGATGAACCCGGCGTTCCGGTGATCTCGGGGACTCCGGGGCTGGATCCCGCATGGGGGAAGAAGAATTATGGGAGAGGTTGGGCATAACGATAGCCTGCCTGGAATAGCGGAGTCATACTGGATAGCTACATCACCGGAGACCGGGTTTCCGCGCCTCAATGAGGACGGGCGGGTGGATGTGACGGTGATCGGCGGCGGGATCGCAGGGATCACCACAGCCTTTCTGCTGAAGCGGGCGGGAATGACCGTCACCCTCCTTGAAGCTGATCGGATCGTCAAAGGTGCGACCGGCTACACGACAGCAAAGATCACCTCACTCCACCGGCTCATCTACCGGGATCTCATCGACAGGTTCGGGAGTGCAAAAGCGCAGCAGTATGCGGATGCAAATCAGGCAGGGATCGATATGATCGCATCCCTCGCCCGGGAATACAACATCCCGTGCAGCTTCGAGCGAAAACCCGCATACACCTACGCGGAGTCTGAGGAGGCGCGCGACCTTGTTGCGGCAGAGGCGGACGCTGCAAGGAGCCTCGGACTCCCGGCGGCGTTCACCGAGAGGGTTGAACTCCCGGTGGAGACTCATGGAGCAGTAGTCCTTGAGAACCAGGCGCAGTTCCATCCGCGAAACTACCTCCTCCTGCTTGCAGGGCA
>MTBK01063637.1_pt1 | contig 11665 bp, 13 predicted proteins | sample 1535981 | NCBI WGS metagenome assembly MTBK01 (sample SAMN06109225, study PRJNA356200) | anaerobic digester metagenome | isolation source: biogas reactors fed with pig manure or primary and secondary sludge | place: Spain | collected 2016-06-30 | reverse complement strand
ATGATACAGAAGATGCCAAGTTTGTTCCAATACGGTCGTGCTTTCCCCTGCTTGAGGAGCAAACGAGCACGTTTTGGCGTCGTCGGCATCAACGGTCTCTTATGAGTGTCCATAACTGGAACTCTCAATGGTATTCCCTCCACCCGGTCAAACCGGGGTAACATTTCCCTTCGGAGTTGCGAAACAGGCTTAGTACCAAAAGGTACGTCGGGTTCGGCGTGCCCAGAAGAGGGACAGGCTAGGGAAACACCCATCCGTTCTTGTAGCCCAGAACGCTGCTGCAATTTCTTGCCTCCTAGTCTAACTGTTTTGTCCTGTTTAGCCGTTCACAAGCCCCTCCCTTCAGGGAGGGGTAGTTGACCGGTATACTATTATTCGATCTGGTGGTATAAGGGCTTTGTATGCACATAGCCAAACCGGGACTCCGCATCCTCGGCATCGCAGAGAGCTATTCGGGGCGGGAAGAGTCCACAATTGCCGGTGTCGTTATGCGAAAGGATCTCCTGATCGATGGGGTGGCTTTCGCCCGGGTGACGGTCGGGGGATCAGACGCGACCGATGCTATAATCAGGCTCTTTACCAGACTCAGGCGTCAGGATATCAACCTCATGATGGTCAGCGGGAGTGTCATCGCCTGGTACAACATCATCGATCCCGTGGCGGTGCAGGATGCGACCGGGCTTCCGGTTATCGTCACCACCTATGAGGAGTCGGAGGGGCTCGCAGAGGATATCAACCGCCGCTTCCCTGGCGATACCCGGAGACTCGCGGCATACCAGCGGCTCGGTGACCGGATTCCCGTAAGGCTCCACACAGGGCACGACCTCTTCATCCGCCCCTATGGCATCCCCCCTGAAAATGCCGGGAGGCTCTGTAACGACGTCACGTACGAAGGCCGGGTGCCGGAACCGGTCAGGGTGGCTCGTCTCATTGCTCGCGGTCTCGTTCGGTCAGGGTGGTCCGGACAACCATGACCGTCGATGTCGCGTGATCGACGACATAGGAACTGACGCTCCCGAGGAAGAAACGGTCGAGCCGGCCCCTGCCGTGTGACCCGACCACGGTCAGGTCGGCACCGAGTTCCTGCGCCAGTGCGGTGATCTCTGCTCCCGGGTGGCCCCAGCGCTTGTGTGGGGTTATCCGGAGGCCGGCGGCGGCAGCCCGTTGCTCTGTATCAGCAAGGATCTCGTCGGCCTCGCGCTCGAGCGAATCGAGAACCGCCTGTTGGGCGATGTCGGGGGGCTCAAGGCTATTGAGAACCATAGTCGGGTATACACCTGTCTGGACGACATGCACGGCATGCACGGAAGCCTGCATGGCGCTGGCGACATCCAGTGCCTCTTCAAGCGCCCGGTGACTGATCGCAGACCCGTCCACCGCTACAAGTACCGCTTTAAACATAAAGAGATTAGAGGCGTGCTAACAGAAATACATGGTCTATGAGACAGTCTCCTCATGCTATCACCGTGTACTCGGAGATCACCTTCCGGGTCTTTTTGTCTATGATCTTCACAGTTACCTTTTCGCCGGGACTGAAAGTGCGATCAGAGAGATCCACCTCCATCTCCTCACCGGGGTTCCAGTATATGTCACGGCACCCCTCCCCCTGGATATACCGCACCCCGTAGTGGTGCGACGGGATGAGGAGATGGCCATTCAGAGTCTCGACGGTGACGATCGGTTGATCGTTTTTATAAAAAGCTGCCTTCAGGTCATCGTTCTTGTAGGTCGCGCTACCGTTGTTGAGGAGGAAGACCCGGCTTGCGTACGTCAGTTTCCCGGTCTCGGTGCTGGTGTGGAGGATATCGGTGATGATGATCGGCGGCTGTGCAGGCTCCGCCCACGACCAGGTGGGGATCATCCCGAGCAGCATCAGCAGAACGAGGGCGGCGAGGATGATGGTGAGGGCAACCATCAGAAGTGTGGCGTGCGTATGTGAGAGTGCGCGGTCGTCCCGGGCAATACCGGTTAGAGCAGGCGTCGACGACCGTACCTTCGCTACAGGAGCGGATCGCTGGTCTTTAATACGGCATCCCGTGCCCCTGCTGCTCCCGGGCCATGTTCCACCCGGGGATGTGTTCCCGCCCTACTCGTCTCGATGAGTTTTTCCCGTACGTGCCATACTGGATCCAGCTCGACCTATCGCGGAGGATACATGAGGGATCGGCGATCAGTGATCTCATACCCGGGTTTCCTGGTGTATGTGGGATCGAACCCCGATCGGAGGTCTCCAGTGGCCGGGTGACCAATCTCCTCACCGATGGAAGAAAAGCGACCATGCGAAGGGTTCTCCCTTTCGTAGCGATGCTGGTATCTCCGATACCTGATTCCTCTTCCCCGGAGATAAGAACCACACGTTCCGCTGCCCAGCAGGGAGAGTACCGGCCCTCATGACCGAGAAAGGGAGTCTCCACGTCACCCATGTTACGTTCCTGATCCGTCCGGGGGACTCCTGGTCTCCGTCCATACGTGGTCGGCCACGCCCGCCGGACATTCATGCTAATGAGGAGTCAGCCATGCTTCGTATAAATATTCCGAAATAAACCGGAGATGTATACCGGAGTAAAGGAAATATCGTTCAGCATGTACCGTTTACTGTGAAAATACTCGCTCATGAACGCCAGGTGAAGTACTTCAGGGATCGCCTGCGCGCCGCCCAACCCGTGCACCCGGAACCCAGAATGCACCACAGGCCGCACCTGCGGCCATGGTGTCTCCCTGCTGCTCTCAAAGGATCACCCTTCCCCGACCGGGCAGAGCGACCCCTGATCTAATACCTCAAAACTATTTGTTCACTGACAACCGGGAAGTTTGCCATCAGACCCCATTCGCACCAATAGGTTAATCCCTCTGGTGGACCGGAGAGGGGTCGTATGTATTATGCTAGTATCCCAGCAGAGATATGGCCGCACATGCCTCATTCAGGTAATCACAAGGTGTTCTACGCATGATGTATTACCCGGTCCATTCCGGATACCCGCCTTACCCCGAGGTAAACCGGGCTATCGAGGCGGTGTTTGCGGAGCATGGGAGAGGAGACTGCCGGATGCCGCCGAAGATCTACGTGGCACTCGTTCGGAGCGGCGACTTCCGGACGATGCCTGCATACCTCCCGAAACTCGGACTTGCGGGGGTCAAGATCGTCAACGTCAACCCGCATAACCGGGCCCGGGGTCTTCCTACCGTCATGGCGCTCACCGTGCTCATCGACGCGGAGACCGGTGCACCGGAGGCGATCATCAACGCCACCGAACTTACGGCGATGCGCACCGGGGCGGCAGGTGCCGTGGCAGCAAAATACCTCGCACCCCGGCAAGCCATCACCCTCGGAGTCATAGGGGCCGGGCGACAGACCGAGGCCCTGATCGATGCGACGGTTGCGGCGCTCACGGTCGAGGAGATCAGGGTATGGAGCAGGACAGCGAAGAGTGCGGAGGCGCTTGCATCCCGTTATGCAGATTACAGCGCCCGGAGCGTCTCAATTGAGCATGCATGTGACTGTGATGTGCTGACCACGGCCACACCCTCGACGACGCCGCTCGTGATGGCGGAGTGGATCCATGAAGGAACGCATATCAACGCGATCGGCGCCGACGCGCCCGGCAAACAGGAACTGGATCCTGTGCTTCTGCAAAAGGCTGAGGTATTCGTCGATGATCGTAGCCAGGCTATCCATTCCGGCGAGATCAATGTACCGATAAGCACCGGTCGTTACAACCCCGACCGGATTGCAGGAACCCTCGGTGAGGTCGTCATCGGGAAGAAGAAGCGGTCATCTCCTGACGCTATAACAATATTTGACTCCACAGGGCTTGCCATACAGGATCTTGCAATCGCCGCGCTCGCTATCCAGAACAGCGAGGGGTATGAACTTCCGTTTCCATGAGTGGCGCCACAAAAGGCATACCACCAGCGCTAACTCCAGTCAGGGATATCTCCAGGCCCGGGGGAGAAGGAAAATTATTGAGGGAGGGGTCACAGGATCTCATCCCCGGCGCGTGACGGGCTATGACTCCTTTTCTTGAGGTTGAGCGAAGGCTTTCCAGACCTTCTCCCGGTAGACCGGGCCGCTGTTGTAGGTGCAGAACGGGATCAGGCGACCATCGGGAGTCGCATAGTGAATACAGCACCGCTGCACCCGTGAAAGGTCATAGTTATGACAGTCCATGAAATGCATCGTGCCGATGAAGAGAGCGTTCCAATGGAACTCCTGTAGTGCCTCGAAGTCCTGCGAAAGGAGGGTTTTACCGATTAATTTCGAAAATTCCGCCGTATTCTTCTGCTCCACATTTCTTGTAGAGCTATAGAGATCCTTGATACCCTCGACGAGAGTCATGTATTTATTGATCGATCCACCCTTCGCAAGTTTTGTCGCCATTTTATCGACCGACTCAAAGAAGGCGTCGACATCCAGCATCCTGTTGACCGGGACCATTCCCTCATCGGTGACGAAGGCGTAGGTCGCCGCACCACAGTGCTGGTGCGTGGTAAACATAACCTGGGGTTTGCCGGTATATGCCTCAACCAGTCTCGATATCGGGACTACACAGGGTACCGGGTAGAAGTAATCTTTCTTGATTATGCCGTCTGTCTGCTCCTCGATCTTATCTGCAAGTTCCGGGATGGTGATGCGCTCTTTCCGGATATCATCCTCGCTTGCAGCCCCGGTGAACGCAACCGGCTGGAAGTTGACACCCCTGACGGTCTCAATGTGCTCCGCGGCATACTTGATGATGGCACCCACTTCATGGTCATTTCTACCGTTGATGACTGTAGGTACCAGAATCACTCCCATACCGATCTTCTCGCAGCTTGCTATGGCGCGCCGGTCACTTGCGAGCTTTGAGTTGGTCTCCCGGGTAACTCCGTCGAAGTGCAGGTAGACAGACGAGAGTCCGGCCTCCTTCAATTCGGCGATATAACCAGGATCCTGCGCAATGCGAAGGCCATTTGTCGCAACCTGCACCTGGTAGATTCCAAGTTCCTTTGCTTTCCTGACAAGTTCCGGGAGATCATCGCGCATCGTCGGTTCACCGCCGGAGAACTGGACGGCGGGGACCGGCACAGGCCTTTCTGCGCGTAGCATGCGCATCATATCGACAACCTGATCGAAGGTAGGTTCATAGACGTAGCCGCATGCCCGTGCATTTGCAAAACAAAAATCACAGTTAAGGTTACACCGGTTTGTCAGGTCGATATTGGCAAGCAGCGTCATTGACCGGTGATTCGGACAGATGCCGCAATCATTCGGGCATCCGGCCGGTGAAGCGGCCGTATGGGGGTTTGATATCCCACTCCCAATACACTCAAAAGCATCAAACCTCCGGTACATCTCTGCGTCTGACCAGTAAAGGGCGCGGTACGTGCCGTGATCCGGGCAGGTACGGACCACCCAGACCTTCCCCTCCTCCTCGACGATATCGGCGTCAAGCACGCTACCGCACGTAGGACAGAGGCTCTTAGTCTTTTTTATCAGCATTCATTCACCTATGCCCATCATTTTTTCGTAATTCATATTTCGACACTTTAATCTTTATAATTACTGATTGTACTGAATATTGACGCTTGAGAATACTGTTGTAGGATACTGGATCTTTTCGCTGCTTGCAGCGCTGTGGATCATGATCCCGGCATACGTGCCGAACTCAGCAGCTGCAGCCCTCGGGGGCGGAACGCCCATCGACTTCGGGAGAGGGTGTGGTGATGGTAGAAGGATCTTCGGCGACGGTAAGACATACCGGGGATTCTTCGGCGGCGTGCTCTGTGGAGTACTTGTGGGTTTCATCGAGATCTGGGCCCAATCCTCATTCAATCTGACCGTACTCCCTCAGCATACGTTCCTCTCAGTTATACTGCTTGCGGCAGGCGCGCTCCTGGGCGACCTCGCGAAGAGTTTCTTCAAGCGGAGGCTTGGTAAAGAGCGAGGTGAGTCCTGGCCCCTGGCCGACCAGTACGATCTGGTTATAGGTTCTTTCCTTCTCATCCTCCTGGTTTGCCCCCAGTGGTTGTTTGAGAATATTACTTTACCCATCGCGGCCTGGATCGTCATCATCACACCACTCCTTCACCGAGTGGTGAACATTATCGGTTACTACATCGGAGTAAAAGAAGTACCATGGTAAACCCAATCGCAACATTGCTACTTGAGAGTGGAGCCATCGAGTTTGGGGATTTCCTCCTTGCATCGGGGGTCCGGAGTACCTACTACATCGACATCAAGGTGGCGACCACAAACCCCGCCGTACTTGCGGCGATAGGAAAGGCCATTGCCAGCACCTGGGAGTTTGAGATGGTAGCCGGTGTGGCGGTCGGTGCCGTGCCGATCGCCGTCGCTGTCTCGCTTGCAAGCGGAAGGCCGTATGCGATCGTCAGAAAGGAGGAGAAAGATCACGGCAAAGCCGGAGCGATCATCGGTGATGTGAGCGGCAGGGATGTGCTCCTGGTCGAGGATGTGACCACATCCGGGGGAAGCGCTCTCTACGGCCTTGAAGCCCTGCGGGCGGCGGGCGCGCGTGTCGACCGGGTGGTGACCGTCGTAGACCGGGAGGCAGGTGCAGGCGATACACTGGCGAAGAAAGGCGCATCACTCTCGGCACTTGTGCGGGTCGGTGAGCTACTGAACGGATAAGCATTTTTTAGAAGCGGGCAAATAGATAGACATGAAAATTCTCGTTGTAGGTGGTGGTGGCAGGGAGCATGCGATCACCAGGGCGCTTTCCTGCAACAGTGGCGTGAAGATATTTTCTGTAATGGCACAGAAAAACCCCGGGATAGCACGGGTCGCGGAGCGGGTGCTCCTCAAGAAGATCACCAATATTCCGGAGATTGTGAGATTTGCCACCGAGAACGAGCTTGACGCTGCCGTCATCGGACCGGAGGCGCCTCTTGAGGCCGGCATCGTCGATCACCTTGAGGCAGCGGGGATACCCTGTGTGGGGCCGACCCGTGCGGCAGCCCGGATCGAGACCGATAAGGCGTTCTGTCGCCGGTTGATGGAGCGGCATGGTATCGCAGGCTGTCCGGAGTATCGTGTCTGCCATGACCCGGAGGAGGCGCGCCGGTTCATTGAGGACTACGGCGGAGATCTTGCAATCAAGCCCATCGGGCTCACCGGCGGAAAGGGCGTGCGGATCATGGGTGAGCACGTCGATGCGGCAGGAGCGATCGAGTACATCGAGCAGATCGGCGGAGATGTTGTCCTGGAGGAGCGACTGATCGGGGAGGAGTTCACCCTCCAGGCATTCGTCGACGGCAACCACCTGGTGCCCATGCCTCTCGTCCAGGACCATAAACGCGCGTATGAGGGGGATGTTGGACCGAACACAGGTGGGATGGGTTCGTACTCCATGGCCGACCATATGCTCCCTTTCGTCTCCCGATCTGACTACAGGGAAGCGCTCAGGATCATGGAGGAGACGGTTGCGGCCATGCGTGAGGAAGGAACGCCGTACCGGGGGATCCTTTACGGCCAGTTCATGAATACACGCGAGGGGCCTAAAGTTATCGAGTTCAACGCACGTTTCGGGGATCCGGAAGCCATGAATGTACTCTCACTCCTGGAGTCGGACTTCTCGGAGATCATCACCCGTATCATACAGGGGGATCTCGCATCATCGGGCGTCATGTTCGCCCATGAAGCGACAGTCTGCAAGTATCTTGTTCCCGAAGGTTATCCTGATGCCCCGGTGGCGCATCAGCCTCTCACCATCGGGGATTATGGCAGCGCCCTCCTTTACTATGCAAACGTCAAAGAACAGGATGGAGCTCTCTATACCCTGACATCGCGGGCGCTTGCGTTCGTCGGGAGAGGTGCGACCCTCGATGAGGCTGAGGCTATCGCCGAGAAAGCGGCATCCTCGGTCTCCGGGCGCGTCTTTTATCGTAGAGATATCGGCACCAGGGATACCCTCGAAAAACGATGCCTGCACATGAAGGAGATCGCATGAAGAAAGACTTTCTCTCAATTACCGATATTGATGAGCATGAACTCAAGAACATCGTCGCCGACGCAATCCGCCTCAAGCGCCTGAAGTCTGCCGGGACCGCACATGAACTCCTCAGGGGAAAGAGCCTTGCGATGATCTTTGAGAAGGCATCCACCCGCACCCGGGTCTCGTTTGAGGTGGGGATGACCGACCTCGGCGGCCATGCGCTCTTCTTAAACCCCCAGGATATGCAGCTCGGGCGGGGGGAGGAGGTCAGGGATACAGCACGGGCGCTTGCCCGCTACGTCGATGCGGTGATGATCCGGGCCTACAGGCACACCAGCGTCGAAGAGCTCGCCCGCCACTCGACCGTCCCGGTCATCAATGGTCTGTCTGATGCACAACACCCCTGCCAGGTTCTGGCCGATATTATGACCCTCACCGAGCGATTTGGCGACCTCCGTGACCTGAAGCTCACATGGGTCGGGGATGGCAATAACGTCTGCAACTCGTGGATACTCTCCTCTCCCCTGACCGGCATGGAGATCGTGGTTGCAAGCCCTCCGGACTACCGGCCAGATGAGGCCCTCATCGATCGTGCGCGGGCGGCGGGCGGCAGGGTCAGGATCGTCACAGACCCGGAAGAAGCGGTCAGGGATGCAGATGTCCTCTACACCGACATCTGGGTATCTATGGGCGATGAAGAGGAACGTGCCGAGCGCCTGAAGGCTCTCAGGCGCTATACCATAGATGCACACCTCCTCGCGCAGGCACCACCCGACGCCCTCGTGATGCACTGCCTCCCCGCCCACCGGGGAGAGGAGATCGCCGATGATGTGATAGAAGGACCGCAGAGCATCGTCTGGGACCAGGCCGAGAACCGGCTCCACGCACAGAAGGCGCTCCTCGTGCGGATGATCGCCGGCGACGCACCTATCCCCTGAGCGGATGCGGGCGGAAAATATTTTTTTAGAGACGCGGGAGCGGGGTCCGGGCGTACGATATGGCGCCTGGCGTATCCCGGTAGCAGTTCTGACCCGGCCCCTCAGGCCGGATGTTTGAAAAAAGGTGTTACTCGCCGATAAACTCTTTGAGCTGTGCAAAGAGGTATTCCTGCACTTCTTCGACGATTTCCCGCTTGCCGCGGAATGCCAGCAACTCCCTTGAATCTCCATCCATGTTCGCAAACGAGAGTTTCTGCGGCCGCCGGACTACCTCCACATCGTATTTCTCTACGACATCGTAGAGCATCTTCCTGGGCACGCCGGGGGGGACGAGCAGATCAAACAGTTCTTCTTCAGCCATCATGTATCAGATCCTACTTTCCTATTTTGATCCGGCGGGACATAATACATCCCCCATCCCGCACCCCGCCGAGCGGGGCCTTCGGTTTCCCGAGAGAGTTCATGCACCGGCCCATCAGGGCCGCACCCCGGGCCAGGCCGTCGTCCACAAAGACCAGGTGGTCGTTTGGTTTATCGTAGAGGTTCCGTTCGGTGACACCTGCAAGGATATACTCAGGCTTCCTCCCCGATATCGCCGCCCGGCCGGTGAACCCGATCGACGAGTTCGGCGGGACCATCCCGCTCTCGATGGTGACGTCGATGAGCCGGAGCGCCATCTTTGCGCAGACCCGGTCGATGACCTCGGTCAGCATACCCATGCCATGCTTCTCGTAGATCTCATGCCCGATCTCCCCGAGGATCGGTGTATCGCTGCCGTTGACGCCACAGTCGCACCCGATAAGGGCGATGCCTGACTCAGCAGCTATATCCGCGCAGACCGGGACCCGCCCGAACCGCGTCCGGTCAGAGGGGACGATCCTGATGTCGATATGCTCATGGCACCGCTCGACGTATTCATCGACGGCAGAGCGCTTCCTCCCCCCGAACGGGCTCTGGATACTATGGTCGCCAAAGAGGTCGAGGGCTGTCCCCTTATTCCCCTTCACAAGCCCGGTGCCCTGAACGATGGCATCGGGTATGGCGCCCGCGATCCCACAGAAGTTCCCGATCGTCCGGGCGAAGGGATTCGGATCGTCGCGGGCAACATCGCTCGTGATCCGACCGGCGAGCGTGGTACCGAAGTCGATGGATATACAGGGGTTCCGGAAATCGACAGGCGTCCATTTCGCGCCCTCCTTGACGCCCGCCATCGCGAGTTCCCCCTCCATCTCGTTTGCCACCATCTCGACGCCGGTACTCCCGACCGGCGGCACGACACCGGCCACTGCGCCGACGAAGACCACCTTATCGGCGAATGAGAACTGCCGGAGTTTCGGCGGGAGGTTGTCGATCGACATCGGCGGTGTCATCTTCCGCGGCGGGACACCGGCAGCGAGGCAACCGTTTGCAAGGGCGATGACGAAGTCCCCGACCTGGTCGGGAGAATCCATCGCCGCAACGACACCGGTACTCCTGACGACGAAGTCAAGGTCATCCTTGATGCTCAGGTGAACCGCATCGTGACTCTGGATCAGGGTGTCGCGCACAAGGTCGGTAACCGACTCGCGCGTAAGCTGGGTCCCGTCAAGTGTCTCCCCAAAGACCGTCTCTCCCGGTTTTGGCGGCCGGACGTCGCGGCTCATGGATACGGTCTTGTTGATGACGTACGATCTGCCCGTCTCAAGACTTGTGCCGGTCAGGATACATTTCGTTGTGGTATTGCCCATCTCAACAGACGCCACGATAAAATAAGGCTTTACCCGGTACTCGGGAACACCCGGGCCCGGTCCGTGTGAGATCGATGGCGGAGGCGGGCTTTCGACAACGTGGGGTGCAGGTTTGAAAAAGCGCTCCAAAAAGCGGGCACACATACTAGTTCTTTCCTCGCCTGCCGGCTTATATTTTTCCATTCGCACAATACAAACCAGGGCCACAAACCGGGTGAAATTTCCATGGGCATCCCGGCGCCTGAAATCCGGACGCCTGAGATCCATCTGTCGATAACATACCAGATCCTGGCAGTGGACCGTGACAGAAATTGCCCGGGAGGGGGCCAGGGGCAAGAGTTAACGCATACGGGGAGCGCTCCCCCCGGGCCCCGCCCGGGCGCATACCGCCACAGCCCGCCGCCCGGGAGAGCGACCTATACCGATCCCATCACAGCCCGCCCATGGCGCCCCGATCACCCATCCGGCAGAGCCCTTATATACGGTCAACACAGATAAACCCAATATCGGACAGGTTACAGCCCCCTGCCGGGTCTGTTCTGCCCGGAGGAGAGATACATCGTGGTTGCGCTTTCAGGTGAGATTAAGGAGATATTTATAAAGACTAAAGTGATGCCGATGGCTACCGCGTCTAAAAGCGGCATTCCAAACGTGGCGCCGATGGCATCGATCCAGCTCGTGAGCGACGATACCATCTGGATCATGGATAACTACATGGTAAAGACACTCGAAAACCTCAAAGAAAACCCCATCACAGCGCTCTACTTCTACGACCAGGATACCAAGCGTTGCTTTCAGGTGAAGGGCGCAACAGAGATCAAGACGTCCGGCCCCGACTACGAGAAGTTCCGCGATCAGGTGAGGACAAAGGGGCACAAATATCCGGCGAAATCGCTCATTATCGTCAAGATCACCGATGTCTTCGAGTGCACGGCGGGAAAAGATGCGGGGAAGAAGGTGCTCTAAGCACCCCCCTCACCCTTTCTTGAGATTTCTGAGCAGGCGCGCCTGCAGTCCAAAGTAGTTCGAGAACCCGACCGCGTGGTTCTGGTCGATCGTTGTCGAGTCA
>MTBK01148877.1_pt1 | contig 11669 bp, 10 predicted proteins | sample 1535981 | NCBI WGS metagenome assembly MTBK01 (sample SAMN06109225, study PRJNA356200) | anaerobic digester metagenome | isolation source: biogas reactors fed with pig manure or primary and secondary sludge | place: Spain | collected 2016-06-30 | reverse complement strand
ATGCCTTAGAACACGCCTATGCAATAGGAAAACTATCAAGACTACCTATTTTTTTAGTTCATGTTACTTCAAAACCTTCAAAAATTGAAGAATTAACAAATCAGTTGCAAAAAATTGCCGATGAATTTATGGAAGGAAAGGATATTGTTATAAAAGCGGCTGTTGTAACTGGAAATCTTTATAAAGCAATTTATAATTTTGGTCTTGAAAACAACGCGTTCCTAGGGGTAATGGGAACACATGGAATAAAATCTTTAGGAAAAGCAATTAAAGTAGTAAAGAAGTTTGTTAAAATTCCTTTTATTTTAGTCCAAGGATCAGCAATTTATGGAGAATACGACAGAATATGTATTCCGTTGGATAAAAGCAAAAAATCAAGAGTGGCATTCAATTGGGTTAGATATATAAATAACCTATTTGAAAGTAAAGTATTTGTTCCTTACCCTACAGTGCAAGACAAATATCAAGTAAAAAATGTGAGAAACACATTGCTGTTTGCTCAAAGAATTTTTGAAAAAGATTTGATTGACTATGAGTTGAGGCAAATACCCGCTGGTGTGAATTATGGAGATGCTATTTACGATTATATTCGTGAAGTGGAGGCTGACCTAGTGCTAATGATGACTAAAAATTATAGAGAATATATCAGAAACTTGAAAAAACCAGAAAACAAGGAGTTTTATAAAAACATACCTGTTATGGTTATTAATGTTCGTACCGATATTCAAAAACTTGGAGCTTTTAGCTAATAGAGCTAGAAATACGCTTAGGTTTTATCGTAGAATCGTGTAGTTTCTGTATTAAAATATTCCCCGCTGTTTTTACATCTTTATGTAGAATGGTGGGGATTATTGTTATTACCCCATTATTGAGTTTCAAATGGTCTTTTGCCAAACCATCGTCCAAAATCAATAATCTTTCGCTAGGTAAAAGCGTATGAATATAAGAGGAACGCAATTGCTTATATAGCTGATTTCCAATATTTGCTTTATGATAATTATATCCAAACAAATTCTCAATAGCCAAACGAAAACGCTTTAAAGATTGTGCGCTCGCTCGAAAAGGTTTATTATCAAAATAAGCTCCGTAAACCTCAAAACTTTGTGCTAGTAATAAAACTGCCTGATATGTAAAACCTTGCTCCAACAAATCTTTTGGCGGATTTATTACCATCTTACGAAGATAATATTCATGTTGAGCAGGAGTTTCAATCAGCATAGCTTAAAATTTATAGCGAACTTGCAAGTGAATATCAGTTTTTCTATTTCCATCAATCTCATCTAATCCACTGCCAATAGATGTTCTATGCAAATATTTTGTTTGTGCAAATCTAATCCAAATATCAAAATTATTCAATAATGTGTATTTAGCAACTAACACAACTCGGCTTCCTCTATCGTAATAAGCTGGCACCGAAAAAGCATACAAAACATCAGGTTCCCAAGCATAAATAGCCATATTGTACGAGTCGGTATTAAAAACAGCAAAACGACTAGATAATTGCAATGGAATTTGTGTAAACTTATAATTTATATCTTGATAAAATATAAATCCTTTTTCGGGATCTTTTTCAGCAAATTGATATCTGCTAAACTCAAGTCGTGTTTTTAATGTGAAACCATGTCCGGGATTAAGTGCCAAATGATAACGCAAACGTGTTTTCGAATAGTCGGCAAGCTGACGAATATTATCGGGTAAATCTGAGTTGTTTCTTTGTTTTGCTTGATGCTTAAACCTCAGCGACATGTCAATATATCGGGTTGGATGAAAACTAAGCTGAGCCAAATACTCTTTTCCATACGATGGAGCATTAACTCCGTGGCGTAACCATGGGAATTTCCACATATCGGCATAAAAATCTAACCTCCAACGCTTTATTGGATAAATAGTGGTTCCAAAATAAAACCCCGATTCGTTGTTTGATTTTCCGCTTTCGCTAAATGGAGCTGAAAACACTGCGGTATAACCGGGCTCAAAATGTCTATGCAAAACATTTATGCTTACTTCAGGAATCATATTTACACTTACTCCATTGAGAGTGGCAAGCGAAAAATTATGGCTCATTGAAGTCTCTCCAAAAGCGGTAAAAATCCCACGGTAAATCATATAATCTAAGCCCGCATTTAAGCTTTTATCTCCTTTCAAACCATGGTAATTATACATTCCCGGATTTCCTGCTAAACTATCCGACAGCTGCATTCCTGCCAAAGTTAAACCTAAATGATACCAATCGCCTTTATAGCTTAAATTTGCTCCCGCAATCATTTGCCTAATAGTATTTTTAGTTTTTAGCTCAGAAGGAGTACGATGGAAACCCGTATTTAAAATCGAAGAAACATAAGCCTCTTCATCATCAAAAATTGTATCGTTTTTTAAATTTGCATCAATAGTGTTGTAGGAAAAAAATTCAGTTAAAATAAAATTACCAAACTTAAAAGTAGCAGCCTGCCCTCTTAAAAACTGATTTTCGTTTGCCGAACCATAACGACTGATTCCTCTACCACGCTTCATTACATCGTTTAGAGAGCTTCCTTTTCCAAAAGTCATTCCCGACCACATAGTTAAACCCTGTCCAAACTCAGCATGAAAGTCGCCTAAAATTGCCTTTTTAACTGGACCAATATCATTTACCTGCAAATGAGCCGAATAATAATCGAATCCATAAGGTTGAGAGCCTTTAAAAAACTCTTCTCCAGCATCTTTTTCTGCCGTAATTCCCCAATAAATTTTATCTTTATAGTTATATCTGTAACGCGAATATAATTTATACGGACTTCCCAAATATCTAGCCTTATCAGGATTTATTTCAAGAATTGAATCTGGAACAGGAAGATAGCCAGCACGCTGCTCCACAGTAAATTGAGTTCGTAAAAATACATTGTGCTTACCTTGAGTTAAAACCCGCTTCCAATCAGTTCTGTCATCGCCAAATTTCTCACCAACAGTAACAAAGTTTACAAGAAATTTTAAAGTTTGCTCATCAATTCCATCAATAAATCGCAATTCGTAAATACTACGTATTCCTTTCAGCTTGTCGCGATATTTAATTATACTTCTAGCCTGATAAAAAGTCAAAAACATTAATTTATCCAAATCTTCGGCACTAGCTTGATTTAAATCAATTGGATCATCATAATACATCATTAATGTTTCGTACAAATATGTATAATCGAGTTCTTCTTCAGAGTTTTCAGCAATTTGTTCAATTATATCAGTAAGAGCCTCGATTTCAACTTCTTGCGCAAAAATAGTTTGCGAAATAAAAATCAGCAAAAAACCTAAAACTATATATTTAAACTGCCTAAAATTCATATCCCAATGAAATATGCGGTGTTGAACCTAAAACCTGATGGTATGAATAAGCCAAATCGAAATTGAAATACTTGAAATTATAACCAAATCCGAAAGCAAAAATTACTGGTTCATTAGAAATTCCAGTCCTTAGCACATAGTTTCTATCTGATTTATATTCTAAACCAAATCTAAAAACAGGCTTGTCGTTATGCAAATTATATTCAGCTTCTAAACTTGCCATTACATATTGACCAAAAGCATATCCCGCTCCTGCTCTAATAACCGTAGGCAAATAATGGTCTTGAACGCCTATAATTTTAGGCGGATAAGGGTTTGCAACATGTGCAGCAAATCTTAGCCTATCGGTTGCTTGAACAATAAATCCCAACTCGAACGAAAAAGCGTGTAAATTTCCATAATCTTCAGGTTGGTGAATCCTAAAATAATTGGTTTGCACACCCATAGCTAAGCGCTTAAAAAGCTGTTGCCCATAGGCTAATCCAAACAAATTTTCGCTAAATTGCGAATATCCGAAATGGGTTACGCCAAAACCAATATTTCCTGCTCCTAAGGGACTTTGAAATGCAAATGCTCCAAATCCTGTTTCTTTAAGCAAAAACCTGTTTTCGTACGACACTCCTACGCTCATTCTTTCTAAACCTGCCATACCAGCCTGATTTCCTAACACCGACCAAGTGTCAGAAAAGATGACCGAACTCCCAGCCATTCCCGCAAAACGAGCACCGGGAGTATAGCCCGTTCCTCCATCGGCATTTGCCAAAAACGGACATAGCAATAAAGCCAATAAAATAATTTGCCTTAATTTCATTTTACTCTGTATTCAAATTCATGAGCCGACAAATCTTCGTTTGCAGCCACTATTTTTTTCTTTAAATTTTCTTTATAATCTTTTAAATCCTCAGCCAATTTTTCATCAGCAAGAGAGAGCATTTGCACAGCTAAAATTCCTGCATTCATAGCTCCATCAACGGCAACAGTAGCAACCGGAATACCCGGAGGCATTTGCACAATTGCCAAAAGCGCGTCTAAACCGTCAAAAGATGATTTTACAGGAACTCCTATAACTGGCAAACTAGTAAATGCAGCAATTACTCCCGGTAAATGAGCAGCCATTCCAGCACCTGCAATTATTACTTTTATTCCTCTTTCTTCGGCTGTTTTTGCAAATTTTTCAACCTCTTCCGGAGTTCTATGCGCCGACAAAGCGTTAATCTCGAAAGGAATTTTAAATTCATTAAGTAAATTTGCTGCTTTCTGCATTACGCCCCAATCTGACGTGCTGCCCATAATAATACTAACTTTTGCTTTCATTTTTATCTAAACTAATTTTTATATTTGTCGAACGATAAAAATAAGAATAAAATGCAGAAGAATAGTAAAAAAAAGGTAAAATTATATGATAAAGAATTTGTAAGCTTTATTAGTAACGATGAAATAGTACATTCTATCAAGGAATTAGCCTCAAAAATGCAAGAAGAATTAGTGGGCGAAGAGATTGTGGCATTATGTGTGCTCAATGGTTGTTTTATGTTTGCGGGCGAACTTTTTAAGCATTTTGAAATACCTTGTACAGTATCATTTGTGAAGTTAGCATCGTATGAAGGAACAGAAAGTACTGGAAATGTTAAACAAATTATGGGTTTGAATGAGCAAATTAAGGGAAAAACGGTTATTATTGTTGAAGATATTGTTGATAGCGGAGAAACCATTGTTAAATTAGTAGAACTGTTAAAAGCTCAAAATCCGAAACAAATAAAAGTCGCTACAATGCTCTTAAAACCAGAAGCTTACAAAAAAGACATTCATATTGATTATGTGGCATTAACTATTCCGAACAAATTTGTTGTGGGTCATGGTTTAGATTACGACGGACTCGGAAGAAATTTAAAAGATATTTATCAAATTATTACTAACTAAAATCAATTATACATTATGCTAAACATTGCATTATTTGGTCCACCGGGAGCAGGCAAAGGCACGCAAGCAAGACTTTTAGCCGAAAAATATAATCTTACATATATATCAACTGGAGATATTCTTAGAAAAGAAATTGCAGATGGAACAGCACTCGGATTGCTTGCAAAATCAGTAATTGAAAGAGGTGGCTTAGTTGATGACGAAATTATTGTTCAAATTATTGAAGAGCATATTGAAATGAATCCTAACTCAAACGGTATTTTGTTTGATGGATTTCCACGTACCTATGCTCAGGCCTATATTCTTGAAGGATTATTGCTAAAAATGAACACTCGATTAAATTGTTTGCTTTCGCTTGAAGTTCCTCGAAATGTTTTATTAGAAAGAATGCTAAAACGCTTTGAAACAGAAAAACGAAGCGACGACAACTTAGAAGTAATCGAAAACAGACTACGTGAATATGATGCAAAAACTTTGCCAGTTATCGATTTTTATAAAGAACAAAATAAATATTGTTTAATCGATGGCTTGGGAAGCATTGAAGATGTAAATGACCGATTGATTGAAAGTATCGAAAAAATGCTAGCACAAACATTAATAAACTTAGTAATGTTTGGAGTACCCGGCTCAGGAAAAGGCACACAGTCGAAACGATTGGCAGAAAGATTTAATTTGGTTTATATATCAACTGGAGAACTTATTAGGCAAGAAATTGTGCAACAAACCGAAATGGGAAAAATTGCACAACCATATTTAGATAGCGGAGATATAGTTCCCGACGATATTGCTATTAGACTTATAGAAAGAAAAATTCAAAATTATCCAGAAGCTCAAGGCTTTATTTTTAAAGGTTTTCCAAGCACTTTGGTACAAGCATATATTTTAGACGGACTATTAAAACGCATAGATAGTAGTGTTACAAAAGTTATAGGCTTAAAAACATCTTCATTGCTTGCTATGAAACGTTTGAGACATAGATCAAAAACAGAAAACGCACGCTCTTACGATATGGATACAGATGTTATTATTCACAGATTAGAGGTATTTGAGCAAAAAACCGCAGCAGTTGCTGAATATTATAAAAAATCTGACAAATTTATTTGCTTTGACAGCGACGCAGATGAAGATGAACTATTTGAAGAAATTAGTTGCGCTATTGAAAAAGCTATCAGAGAAGTAAGAAAATAAATATAGGATATTACTCGGAGTTTTTACCCTTAGTATGCTATTTTTAAAACAACCAATTCATACCTATATATATACCTATTTTGCCGTCGCGCTTGTCGATAGGAATACCTAATTCAGCTGCTATTACAAAATTTTCGTTCATAGCAATACGAAAGCCGCTACCAAACGAAAGATGAAAATTTTCGGCTTTAGCATTGAAATATTCACTATCGTTCACTTCTAAAGGAACTCCATTTGTACTGAATTTTCTTTTTTGCACAGTTCTTCCAAAATCAAAAAATGGATTTACAGCCAAATACCAGTTTTGCTTAATAAACTTAAATCTCACAAACTTATATCTTAATTCAACATTACCATAAACCACTCCATCGGCTACTAAGCGATTTCTCATTAAACCCCTTATCGACCTGCTTCCTCCGAAACCATCAATTGAAGACGAAGGGAAATAAGAAAACACCATATACGGCAACAAATAAAATGGAGCATCGCCATATACAACGCCCTGATAACCTGCTCTATAAGCAAGCGAAAGATCTTGTGGAACAATAGTAAAATACTGTCGATGAGTAAACGATAGCTTACCAAAATTAAAATCACTACTAAAACTATTGAACAATACCAATTCTGTCCAAATTCCCGACATCGGACAAGGCTCATTATCGCGGGTATCGTAAACAAAGCCTAACTTTATATTATGGATACTGTCCCCAAAAAGTGTGTAAAGTCAGGAAAATTATGAAATTTGTAAGTGTTAACAAAAATTTTATAATCTATGAACTTTACACACGAACAAATTACGGAAATTTTAAGCGATTTTTCAAGTAAAAAAGAAAATGGTTATCAAACTATTTTAAAAATCGCTCTTGAAGCTTTAATGAAAGCTGAACGAGAAGAGTTTAAAGACCTAAATTCAGATGTTTCCAATGGTTTTAGGAAGCGTTCTGTCTATTCTAATGGTTATTCTATTGAATTAGCTGTACCTAGGACTAGGGCTAACAATTTTTACCCCTTGATACTTGCTTTAGTCCGAGATCATAACGAAGAGTTGGCTCAAATTGTAAATGAATTATATTGTTCAGGCTTAACCACAGAACAAATAGGCAATATAGTTGAAAAAGTCTATGGTAGAAATTACAGTAAATCTAGGATTTCTTCTATGATGCAAAACTCCCGAATAGATGTTCAGGACTGGCTTAATCGCAATTTAAATGCCGAGTATCCTATAATATACATTGATGCTACATTTTGGTATACTCGGCGTGATAATAGCGTTAGTTCAGAAGCATACTACACAATTTTAGGAGTTAAGTCCGATATGACAAGAGAAGTATTAGCTATTGTAAATCATCCAACAGAAGGAAGTGAAAATTGGGAAACGGTTTTTCAATCTTTAAAAGAGCGGGGCGTTAAAGGTATTAAACTTGTTGTATCTGATGGATTAAGTGGTATTGAGACCAGTATAGCTAGAGCTTTTCCAGAAGCAGAGCATCAATTGTGTACTGTTCACTTAGCTCGAAATATTGCATCTAAGGTAAAACCGAAGGATAAAAAAGAAGTTATGCAAGATTTAAAAGAAGTTTTAAATCCTGAAAACCCAAATGACACCCAAATGGCTGGTTATGAACGATTCTTAGTTTTTTTGAGTAAATGGGAAAGAAAATATATTTCGTTTAAAAAAATGAAAGCTGACCCTAGATATAGTCTATACTTCACTTATCTAAATTATCATGTAGCAATACGGCGCATGATTTATACAACAAATTGGATAGAGCGATTGAATAGAAATTATAAACGAACTTTAAAGATGCGAACATCAATGCCTTCGCCAGAATCAGTCATATTTCTATTAGGGAGTGTAGCCATGAGAAGAACAGAGTTTGATTATCCAATATTTAAATTTAAGCATGAATCAAAATTATTTTAATATATTTGCAATAGAAATTATAAATTTCATTTTAAAACATACACACTTTTTGGGACACTACCTTTAAATTATGCTTAAATAATACTTGATTTTTAAAGAGTTTGCAAAATTACTTTGAAGATTGAGACTTACAAGCAGTTTAAGTTTTTATTAAGCAAACTTATAGACATACTTATTAACAAATAATAAATTGTTAACTATTGAGAAATAAAAAATTATAATTGAACAATTTTAAACTCTGTACGTCTATTTAAGGCTCTGCCCTCATCTGTATCGTTATCTGAAATTGGTTGAGCAAAATCGTAGCCTTTAAATGTTAGCCGTGATTTATCAATTCCTTTGTTAACCAAATAATCTAAAACGGCTTTTGCACGATTTGTTGATAAAGTTTGATTAAACGCCTTACTTCCAACATTATCGGTGTGACCACCAATTTCTATACTTATTTTTGGATTTTTATTCATAAAATCAACAACTTTATTTAGCTCTGCATAAGATTCTGCTTTTAAATCGTATTTGTTAAAATCGAAAAATATATTTTTAAGCACTACAGTTACACCAGCTTTCAAAGGCTTTAACGGAATATTCATAACATAAGGTTCAGTGGGTTCTTCTAAATTCGATAGCGAAAAATTTTCAGAATAAAACATATAGCCTTGTTTATCAACATTAAAAGCATAATCTCTATCGATTGGCAAGCAAACCAAATATTCGCCAGTATTATTATCGCTAATTTCTTTTGCAACCAAGTCTTCTGTTTCCAAATCAATCAACTCGCACACAGCTCCTAATCTAAGCTTTGTTTCCACATCATACACATAACCTTTCACATAATTAACTGTAACTGGTTTTGCCTCTTCGTGCAGAGGAAATTTATAAATATCTAGTCCTTTGCCTTGCTCTCGTGCACTTGCAAACATTGCCAAATCGCCTTTTGCATTTACAATTAAACTTCGCTCTTCTCCATGAGTATTTATCGGATAACCTAAGTTTTGAGGTTTAGTCCAATTTCCTTTTTCATCTTTTCGAGATAAAAACAAATCGTAATCACCCAAGCCAATATGCCCATCAGAAGCGAAATACAGAGTTTTATCGTCGGGATGAATAAACGGAGAACTTTCGTTCATTTCGGTATTAATAGGTCGCCCAAGATTTACGGCTTCAGATATTGGAAAACCATTTTCATCTAAATCCACCTTCCAAATATCCATTCTTCCTATGCCTCCTTCTCTATTACTAGCAAAATACAAGGTTCTAGCATCTGCCGAAAGGCTAGGATTTGAATCCCAGGAACTTTTATTTACCAAACTTCCCATATTTTTCGGTTCGCTCCAGCCTTGTGGTGTTATACGCGAAATATACAAATCGCACGAACCGTAGCCGTCGGAACGATTACAAGCTGTTAAAATCATAATTTTTCCATTTTGAGCAATACATTGCGCACCTTCATTCAGCTCAGTATTAATCATTCCAGGCATTTTATAGGCATGCATATATTCGCCATCTTTTTTGTGGGAAACAAATATATCTTCCTGATAATTTCCTCCTCCGTATTGATAATCGTTTGCAGGAATTAATCTTGTAAACACTAAAATTTCCTCATCGGCAGTTAAGCTAGGCCAATATTCATCAAAATTTGTATTAACCCCAGCACCTAAATTTATTGGCTCAAAAGGCACAGGATTTGCGTAAGCATATATAGCAAAATCTATTCTTTCTTGTAAATACTCTGCTTTTCTCATGTCGTAATTAGGCAAATTTGGCTGGTCTAAATAAAAGTCGATGTTTTCCTTAGCCTCTTGATACTGCCCCGCCCTATATTTATATTCAGCAATGCGCAAAAAATAACTAATATCAAAATACGCATCAATGCTAACAACTTTATCTAAACATTCTAAAGCCTCGTCCATTTGCGCTCGCGACATATAAATTTCGGAAAGCAAAACATAAGCCTCAAGAAAATTCTCATCCAGAGCAATGGCTTTTTGCAGTAAATTTACAGCCTCTCGTTTGTTTCTATTATTTGCTAAATCAAGAGCATTTTCAAATTGTCGTATTGCTTTTTTATTTTTTGTATGATATTTTCCGTCAAATTGAGCAAATAAATTTGATGATAACAAAAGTGAAATTAGAAATATTAATGCAAATACTTTTTTCATGGTATGTTTAGATATTTATGTGTTTGTAATGAAATTCGCCATTTTGGATTATTTTTAACGTATTCGGCTATTTTATGCGCATTCTTTTTAATTCTACTCCACTCTGGTTGCAAAAACAGATAACAATTTTCGTTTACCTTAGCTGCACATTTTTCTGCCCAATTAAAGTCTTCATCATCGTAAATTACTATTTTTAATTCGTTTGCCATAGCAAAATTTTCCTCTACTGGAGGTTCTTGTCTTTTAGGAGAAAGGCAAATCCAATGCCAATTTCCCGAAATTTTATAAGCGCCACTAGTTTCGAGATAACATTCTATTAAATTTTGGCGTGCTATATCGGTAAATTGAAAAAAATCGTACAACATTGGCTCGCCACCTGTAACAACAACCGTTCTCGAAGCGGTGTTTTTTATTCTCTGAATAACACCATCAATTTCAACAAACTGATGTTGCTCTAAAGTCCAACTTTCTTTGCTATCGCACCATCTACAGCCCAAATCGCAACCGCCAACTCTTAAAAAATAGGCAGCTTTTCCTGTATGGAAGCCTTCGCCCTGAACAGAATAAAATTCTTCTAAAATTGGTATTTTATACTCTTTCGACATTAGTTTTTATTTAATTATTCTATCTAAAACCTTACGTCCTGCCTCTTTATACACCATAATATTCATCATTTTCAGTTTCACATAATCTTCATGATAAAAACGATATCCTTTATTTTTTCCGTCGAAAGCACCTGAACCTGAATCTTTTATTAAATACCAATATTCAGAGTTTACTTTCTGATATCCAACAATATGCACACAATGATCGTCGGTTGTAGAGCCATCAGACAAACGTTTTTGTCGTGCCGATTCATTTATATATTTAGAAGGAATATCAAAATCTGGAACAATTGCCACCTCTTCGCTTGCGCTGTATCCAGGTTCGCTAACATCGCCACAAATACAAATACTCGCACCAAATTGTAAGGCATTATTTATAATACTCATAAAGTCGCTTAGCGAAACATTATAATAATCATCGCTATGAAACCAATTATCGTCTTCAACCAGCTCATGTTTCTCATTATAAGAGTATTGCATAGTTGACATAAAGCTAAAATAATCGTTTATATTAATATTCAAATAATCGCTAAGCCAAGTTTTAGGAGTGTATTCTTTGCC
>MTBK01209329.1_pt1 | contig 11679 bp, 11 predicted proteins | sample 1535981 | NCBI WGS metagenome assembly MTBK01 (sample SAMN06109225, study PRJNA356200) | anaerobic digester metagenome | isolation source: biogas reactors fed with pig manure or primary and secondary sludge | place: Spain | collected 2016-06-30 | reverse complement strand
TCTGGACAACATTGCTAATGTGAGAGCTGAGGGCAGGAACGGAAGAATAAATAAGAAGAAAGAACCTGATTGAGTAACAGGGGAAGCTACTCCGAGAAAAATGCCGTCAAATTATGATCCCCCCTGATTTGAAGGGCTCCAATGGGTAAGGAGGCGTGAAACGAGACATAAGAAATATATGTTGGATATTATAATTGTACTTTATGGTCTAGGAGTATTATTATGTGGTACTTTTGTGAGGGTTCGCAAAGTGAGCTGATCCCACTTTCGTTCGTCAAACGAGGTTGCATTGCTCGACTGCAACTGCCGAAATTAGCTAAGTACTGTGCCTTTCGTTTCCATAAAGAACTTCTTGCAATGCTTGCAATAGTAGCGTTGCCGAGAGGTTCTCGCATCTTTCCCTCGTTTGATAATGTCTTTCCCTTCCTCCAAGCGATAATATTGACAGGCAGGGTTTTGACAAACAGCATCAATGCGTCCACGTGGTCTGGCCATTGAACTCACAAGGAAATGCTATGACGTGATTCAATATAAAGTATGTTAATTTAGGACAATACCAGAAAAAGGGTGGAGAGACGTTGAATAAAATGAGAGAGGAGGAGAATTTAGCTAAGTACTGGTCTCGCAAAGTGAGGTTAACCTTTTAGTGTGGATTGATAATCCATAATTCAAACACATTGGACGAATAAATTTTTATGATAGATTTGTCAATATGTAAGCGTGCAAAATCCTCGTCCGAGTAGACCTCTTTTCGATGCCCAAGATGATTTTGTTTTAACCTTTCATTTGTCATGAGATAGTTCTCATTCTCAAAGATATTGCCTATCAAGTCATACTTTTCATAACCGAAGTGAGACGGGGGAAACGTGAGATTTATTTTTATATTGTAATGTTGGTTGGTTATACCAAATATATAGAATGGCCAAAGCCTAAGTTGATTTACATTCGCTACAATAGGTGTATTTTCGTCCAAATATGTATATGTAAATTCAATTCCTGATTTATCTGAATAGGAGACCATCGGATTTGCAATACTATTAGATGGACTGTAATAGATTCCGAAAACACCTAAGATAGTGGAAAATACAACTATAAAAAATACAAAAAATTTGATAAGATTATTCCGATCACCATATTTAGAGAGCAAGCATTTATAAAAAATACCACATAATAAGGGGGTCAAAATAATCAGAAAACTCAATGTTCTCTCCACTTCACCAATAATAAAGCCCCCAGTCAGCAGGATTAAACCGATGCCTAGTGCAATACCTGCTTGCAATAATAAATTAAAATATATTACACTTGACTTCTTCATAATCGTCCTATGCAAAACACAAAGAGCTCCGAAAGATCCCATCAGAAAATAGATCATCAGCGATCCATAAATCCTAACACTCCTATATATTTTGTAGAAAGCATTTGTGCTATAATCCTTTGTAAATGCTATATTATCTTTCATTAGTTTCATATCTAAAGCATTTTGGATTTGGAGGAATTCATAGATACTTAGAACTGGCATTCTTAGTAAATTAGCCATAATAAGCCATAGGATATAGATCAAAAATAGTAAAATTAGGATTTTTACAAAATAACAAGAGATATTAGTTTTGTCCCAATTATAACTAGGACATATAAGACTATAGGTTGAGATTCCAAAAATAATTGTGAATGTCGAAAGTAAGGACAATAAACTAACTAATGGATGAAAAAAAACCAAGGAAGCGCCAATAACAATTAATGGGATTGAATACATTTTATTGCCATTAGAAGTAATAACTTTAAATAATATAGACACATATAGGAACAGCAGCACCAAAGCGCATTGAAAGGGCATTAAAACAGTATGAAATTTCCCTAGTAAGAACGGTACAAAAAATAGGAAACTGACCATCCAAACACGTCGGTCATTAAAAATAATCTTCACAGCATATAAGGATATAACTAAAAACAATATTTGAAAAACCGCAAGAGTACTCGAAACACTCATTGATTCATTGATTATTCCACCGGCTCTGATCACCATCATAATTATGTGGAGCATTGGATAGCGATTGTCCCCTATTTGGCCTTCTGATTCAATATAATCCAATTGTGCTAAATGATAATATACATCCCAGGTACCATCAACTGGCTGAAAATAACCCCTAATAAAAGATAAGAAGATCAATGCTATGTAATTAACTATGATACCGGTGAAAGCTAAATAGAAATATAGATTTTTATCAGATCTTATGATCACAAGTACACACAGAACTATGCTAGCGGTTATCAGAATCCAATAATGCAAGGGTAAAGCCATATAGATTGATATTTCATACATTTCAATAGGTGGGACAGCAAGTAGGATCAAGTTACTAGCGAAACAAAATGCAAATATAAAAAATAACAATACCTTATCTAAGTGCTGGTTTAACATATCGATTGATCTTACTTTTTCGAAATTCATAACGACTCTCTATTTTTTACTATCTCTTCAAATTACAGAATTTCAGGACTTTAATTGAAGTTCTCTAAATATCTGGGGGCGCTTTAGGTTAGACACTCTAACATATAAAAGCCCGAAAAGCAAATAGGTATAAACAATCATATAATATATTAATTCTTTGGGGAATGAAGTAACGATATCCTTTTTATTAAAATATATAGAATACTTATCCATTACTTCAATTCTTTCGTGATAGTTCTGTTCAGGACGGTTCTGGCTGATCCCCCCCGCCCTATAATAAGCAACAGGGGTCTCAAAATAATGGATATGGCACATATTTATTAGTAATGACCTTAATAACCATTCATAATCCCCGTAAACACGATATTTTGTATTAAATGATTCAAGCGAATTGAATAAATGTCTTTTGGCAAACAGAGACTGATGACAGATGCCGCAACGCGTCAGAACGTGGAAAGATGTAGGTCTACACAGCGAGAGACGCTGCTCACCCATATCATCGAATAAAATAATATCGCCATAAACAATATCACTGTCTGGAGATAGGTCGAATTGTGCACACACCATTTCAATGGTATTAGTATCGTATAAACAATCACCACTATTTAAAAAGTAAATGATATCCCCGGTCGCATATCTGATACCTTTATTCATCGCGTAATACAACCCACCGTCTTCTTCGGAAACAATCACATCTATATGAGCCTTATATTTTTTTATAATATCCAGAGTACCATCGACAGATCCTCCATCAATAATGATATATTGGATATTAGGATACGACTGGGCAACAACACTCAGTATTGTTTTTTCGACCAGATCTCTGCAATTCAAGCAAACCGTAATAATCGATACTTCTGGACGAGAGGGCAAAATAAAACTCATGTTAGTTCTCCACATTTAAATTACAATGTAATAATGCACCTTAATTCTGGAACCTCAGCACACCACTTTGCCTACCACAACATGAACACAAAAACCTACTGACCAGTTTTGCAGGTACTTCTGTAACGTGCGGTGCATAAACACCAGCACCTCCGATGATAAACGGCAGATACTCAAATGTGATGAATGCAACCTTCATACATCACCTCCACCTGCTTCACAACACTCTCCCACGTAAGGTTCTCCTCGATATACCGCCTCCCCGCCTCGACCCTCCTCCTATTAACATCCAGGTTCTCCAGCGCAAACTTGAGCGCCTCGTTGAGGCCGGCCACATCCTCGTAGTGGACGAGATAACCACACTCCGCCTCCCTGATGATCTCGCCACACCCGCAGTCATCGGTCACGATCACAGGAGTGCCGCAGAGCAACGCCTCGAAGGGGACAAGGCCGAAGATCTCGTAGACCGAGGGGTAGACTAGGACGTCGGCATCCCGGTAAGCGGCTGCAAGGGAAGGGACGAATCCAATGAACCTTACCTTATCCGAAAGCCCGAGTTGCTCCACGAGATCTTCGAGAACTGATCGGTAGCCATCGTCCGGGCCGACGATGACCAGGGCGACGTCATCCCCGGTCCAGGACTGAACAAACGAGTTGAATGCATGTATGAGGAAGTCAATACCTTTCCGCTTATGAACTCGCCCGGCATACAGGATGATATGCTTTTCATGGATACCGTATTGCTCCCTGAACTGCCCGGCGGGCGGGAGAGATGTGGGCGAAACGCAGTTAACCCCATTGGGGATCACGGCAATCTTCTCATCGGGGATACCAGCCACCCTGAACTGTTCGACTTCGTTTTCGGAGACAGCGACGATTTTTGAGGCATGTTTCAGGATATCGTTTCCCCAGACTACATCATAGAGTTGCTTCAAACTCTTCTTTTCAACAATCCGGGGCAACGATCCATGCGGTTGAACGATACATGGGACATTAAATTTCTTTGCATATTTGGAGGCGACGTTGCTTTGATAAGATCTAAAACTATGCAGGTGGACAATATCGTACTCTGAGATGTTCGATCTCAACCAACTCTTCATCTTTGGGGAGTAAAGGAACATTCCTAGATTGGCAACCCGCCCGAATGGCATCACTTCGATGTTTTTGAGCGATTGGGCATAATCTGGATCGTACTCAAAAGCCGTAGTGATAATTGTCACATCATGCCCAAGTTTGTTCAATTCCTTTGAGAGGTTATAACAGACATTGACGTTCCCTCCCCATCTTGGAGCAAAATATGGTATGATCTGAAGAGACTTCATTTGTTAACCTCTCTATCTCACTGTTCGTGAGGCACAGTTGTGGTGTCACCTCTACTCAAAAATTTAACAACTCTCATGGACAGAAGCATCCTCCTTGAGGCGGAGAATTGCAGACCGTAAGCCCGCAATATTCCCGGGTTTGACAACAATACCACACTCTGTTTTCTGTATGACGTCAGCAGTAGGGGGTTCGGAACCTGAACCTTTACAGCTTTACCCTGAATCATATCCTCTATGTATCGAGAGGGTAAGGTAGAGAGGTTGACCTGTTCCATTCCGATGTGTTGACAGATCTTATCCATACCATGACCCTTAAAAGCATCATCCGCTCTATGTGAGTGATTTCCACCATCGGATTCTCCTATAATCACCTGATTGCAACGATCCTTCAAAATACCGCAAAGTACCCGGAGAACGTCGGGACTTGTTGTGACACCCTCCTTATAATATGGATAGGTAAAATTTGGCTTGATGAAGAGCCGAGAATCAGATCGAACCACATCTGCCCAACCGATGAAGTCAAGACTTTCCCGGAGATCCTGTTCTAAATTTAAAACTCGTGAAATATAGGCTGAATAATCAGACATTTAAATAACACCTTGAAACACTTTTATCGATTCTGAGCGCCATAACGGCGGCACAATTGGTTTCTACCCCCAGAAACGTAGATGTCCTGATGCAACCCATCGACTCCACGATCCTGCTTCCAACACAGTTACAATTCACATTACCCACCCCTCAAGATCTCTTTCTGAAGAATAAAAAAGCGACTTTCCTTGCCGAAAGCAGCTCTCCAACAAGGTGAGAGATCCGTCCATACGTAGTGACGTTATTTTCTAGGCTTAAGCTTCTTTCCAGATTGCCCTTGCTCCACACCGCGTCATGGGCAGGAGCATCCTCCCGGATAAGGGTAAAGGGCCAAAAATAGGGTGTCAAAAACTTATTTTTGGCACCCCTTCGCCCTTTCAACTCCATCTTCAGCATTTTTCACTCTTTAGTAATTAGCCAATTGCCGACTGCTAAAGCATCAAGACCGCTGTTCTCAAAGGTGTAAAGTGCAGTCTCTGGAGTACCAACTATTGGCGAGCCATGGAGATTGAATGAAGTATTCAGCACGCCTCCAACACCTGTATAGTCCTGAAAATTCTCTAATACTTTCTTATAACCCGGGTTCCAGTCGTTGATAGTTTGGGGCCTGCATGTCATATCCTTTGGATGTAGACCTGCAATGAGCTCTTCTGCGAGGGGTTTCGTATCAAACGCCTCAATCATATATGGGGCAAATTTGGCATCTAGAAAATATTCTTCTTTCCTTGCATCCAGCACTGAGGCAGCAAATGGCATCCAGAAATCTCGATGCTTGATTGCAAAGTTAATTTTTCGCACTGTTTTGAGATCGCGGGGATCCGCGAGAATACTCCTGTTGCCTAATCCACGGGGACCAAATTCGTCTCGACCGTTATACCGGGCAACAATCTCACCTTTAACGAGTAAATCGGCGATCTCGCCCTCAATCTCATCAAGGTATTGAGCCTTCTTTTCCCATCCCCGATCTTTTATTACGTTTTGAACATACTCATCAGAATACTCTTTTCCATAATATATTGACCTAACCTCGCTCTTTTCAGGCTTAATCCCCTCAAGCATGCAGAATCTATAATATCCCTCCATTGCGGCTCCAATAGACACTCCTTCGTCGCTTGCGGCGGGGTAAAAATGGATATCATCGATCTCCTCCATCTCCCTCAGGAGCTTGTTGGCCTTAACATTCAGGAACATACCTCCAGCGCATGCAACCTTGTGAAGTTCTGTATGCCCTATGGCATTCTTTACCCACTGAACAAGCAGATCCTCGAAATGTTGCTGCGTTGCAGCACTGATATTATCAAATCTCTGTTCCGCCAATAGTCTGACAAGTTTTTTTTGCACATGCTCAACATACGCGCCGATAGTGTTCTCAAACTCCAGTGGTTTGTTTGGGTTGATGCGCACAAGCTTTCGGATATCGTCAATACAGTAATCAGAGATCCCGTAGGGTGCCATGCCCATTACTTTATACTCATGTTCCCAGCGTTTTAGCCCTAAATACCCGGTAATTTCACTATAAAATATATTTCCGGGGCTGTTATATGCAGTAGTGGATGCAATCCTTTCGAGTGCGTACTTGTGCCCGACACTAACTGTGGAGCATAAACCATCACCCGCGCCATCCAGTGTCAGTACCAACGTATCATCAATCCAAGGACGCTGATAATATGCACTGGCGGCGTGAGCAGCATGATGTTCAATAAACATAACTGGTTTTCTGGCAACCCCAAGTTTTGCAAATTCTGAATTTAACTCGGTCATCTGACGTTGCGTGTGGAGGGTTTTTACAAAAAGTGAGTTGACAGCATGGTACTTGAATAAGCCAGCAAATCGCTCGTACATTTTTACAGAGACGGGTCGCTCCTTTAATGGTGAATGAGAATGCATCAGACCGGCTATAGCAATCACATTGACGTCTAATGGATCTACCTTTGCAGCATCAAAGACTGCTCTAATAGCGTTAATTGGGATGCCACTATAATTTTTAATGTTATTTAACCGCTCCTCTTGCAGTGCTGCGGTAACAAAACCATTTTTAATTAAGGCAGCTCCAGCATTGTGCCCGTCATGGATACCGAGAATAATAATATCTTTCTTCATTACTCTACTCCATCAGATCTGCGTGCTTTTTGCTTGCGATTTCTATGACTTGATATATCATCCCCAATAGTGATATTCGGATTCAATGGGAAGATACTATTTTTGCTAAGTTCATGGGTGACTAATTCAGCACGGTTATGATAGGTATGATCCCTGAAGACTCTCTTTCGGGCATTTTTTCCTAATTTATGACGCTCGTCATCTGAGGCGAGTAACCACTGGTATGTTTCAACAGCTTCATTTCCATTATTCACCACGATGAGATCCTTCCCAATTTCGAACCACTCCTCAATCCCGTTGTACGGCTGCGAAACAATACATGCACCATACGCCGCCAATTCGAACGGTCGTGCTGTTGCTGACGCGTAGACGTTCGTGTGCGACCACCTGGTGATATTCAGGCAGATCTTGCTCCGGCAGCAGAACTCCCTGAAAGCGCTGTAGGAGAGGTCACCAATGAGATGGGCGTTGCCAAGAGGAATCCCGAAATCTCTGCCTCCAACGCTGAAGTTCACATCGGGAAGTTCTACTGACGGTTCGGTAATCATCTTCTTCATCCAATCTTCACGGAAATCGCTACCGAGACCAAAGAATGAGATTTCGATATTCTTCTCAACACAAACCGGACAGAGGAGATCGGGATCGGCGGCATAATAAAGAGGATGGACGTTCTTTGCGCCCATCTCCTCAAGATCGGGTATGGCGCCTTTTGAGTTCGTGAAGAATGTGTCGAACTCTGATAGATCAGCATCGACATAGTAGTTGAACTTACACATGCCATCCGTTGCGTGTTTCGGAAGAATCGTAGGCATGTCGCCTTCGTAGTACGCAACGGGAATATCCCACTCTCTCTTGACCTTGGTTGGAATGCCTTTGATGTGGTTGAGAGGAACATTCATGAATAAGATAGCATCTATGTCCTTCTCTTTGGAGAGGATCTCGAAGAGGTGCTTCTCCCACTTTCGCCGAACATAGTACTCCGGTAGTTTGTTCAACAGGGGGCTGGGTTTCTTAACATACTGGGAGAGCTGCCCACGTTGTCTTTTGCGGTCGAGGAAACGGTTGTAGAGTTTACTTTCTATATTGCAAGGATTGTAGTATGTCCTCCACCAGGGTGAGTCAATTGGATCACCAAGGTACGGCACAGCGATGACTTTGTTTCCTATCTCGTGCAGGGCCTTTAAGAGTTGCCACCATGCAGGTGTGCATCCGAGTTTATACTTCAGGTTAAGTGTTGAACAAACAACGAGGATCTTCACTGGGGCTCCTCCTGAGTAACTTGCTTGTACCACTCGATTGTCACCTTTAGTCCTTGTTTAAATGTTGTTCTCGCCTGGAACCCAAACTCCTGCTCCGCCCGCGAAACATCCAGGCATCGCCGGGGCTGACCGTCGGGTTTGGCAATATCCCAGACGATCTCGCCCGTAAACCCGGTGAGGTCGGCGATGAGGGTCGCGAGGTCGCGGACGGTGATCTCAAAGCCGGTCCCGAGGTTCACCGGATCTGGCTTATCGTAGCGTTCGGCGGCGAGTGCGATCCCCTCCGCAGCGTCATCAACGTAGAGGAACTCGCGTGATGCCGCCCCGGTCCCCCAGACCTCGACGCTCTCCGCACTATTCTCCACTGCCTCGACGAACTTCCTGATTAGGGCCGGGATGACATGCGAACTCGCCGGGTCGAAGTTGTCTCCGGGGCCGTAGAGATTGACCGGGAGGAGGTAGATCGCGTTAAACCCGTACTGCTGCCGGTAGGCCTGGGCCTGAGCAAGGAGCATCTTCTTTGCAAGGCCGTAGGGGGCGTTGGTTTCTTCGGGATATCCGTTCCAGAGATCCTCTTCCCGGAACGGGACTGGCGTGAGCTTCGGGTAGGCGCAGACTGTTCCGACGATGACGAACTTCCCCACGCCGGCCTGCCGGGCGGCCTCCATCAGCTGGATCCCCATGATGGCGTTATCGTAGAAGAGGGAGCCTGGGTTCTCCATGTTGTAGCCGATCCCCCCGGCCTTCGCTGCAAGGTGGATGACGAGGTCGACATCCTCGACCGCCGCAACGCAGTTCTCCCACCGCCGCAGGTCGAGGTCGCGGCTCCGGGGCACCCAGATGTCCCCTCCCGCAAGCCCATGTCTTTCGAGCATCCTCACAAGGGATGAACCGAGAAAACCGGCCCCGCCCGTGATGAGGATCCTCTTGCCGTCCCAGAACATAATATCATCTCCCAAAGCGCATCCATGCAGACGTTCATAGCATCTCCCTCGAAGGCGTTGTGATCCTGCTGAAGTTCCCCCAAAACCTAATCGACCCCCATCAGGACTTCACCGTAAAGGAATAATCGAGATGCGAGTTCAGTAAGTAAAACAACCTTGACATCAGCACATAGGAGTCCGTGAAATGTTTGCACCAGAGTGGTACCCAGTATCCTGTGGTTGGAACCAGTGTCACTGGCCTCAGAATAAATCTCTGGCTGCTTCAATCTCTTGTCCACCACCTGTTCAGATATTTCCGGGAAAGGATCTCGTCCCCTTCGCCAATAGGCTCGAGCCCTTCCTCTCTCATGTCCGCATCAACCATGATCTTGGTTAGATCGGAGAACGTCATGTGGGGTTTCCAACCGAGTTTCTCTCTGGCTTTTCTAGTGTCTGCAATGAGGTCTTCGACCTCGGTCGGTCGGAAGTACCGGGGATCGATCATGATATGTTTCTCCCAATCAAGGCCGGCATACGAAAAGGCTGCCTCAAGGTACTCCCTGACAGAATGGCTCTCCCCGGTCCCGATGACATAGTCATCAGGCTTCTCCTGCTGAAGGATCTTCCACATACATTCAACGTACTCCGGGGCGAACCCCCAATCTCTACGAGCATCCAGGTTTCCCATGTAGAGATATTTCTCTTTTCCTGCGAGAATTCGGGCAATTCCTCTTGTAATCTTCCTCGTCACAAAGGTTTCACCCCGCCGGGGAGATTCGTGGTTAAAGAGAATCCCATTTACAGCGAACATCTGATAACCATCCCGGTAGTTCCGCGTCATCCAGTAGGCATACATTTTGGCACAAGCATACGGACTTCGTGGTTGAAATAGTGTTGTTTCATCTTGTGGGGGTTGTGAAGCCCCAAACATCTCACTGCTTGAGGCCTGGTAGAACTTTGTTCCGTTTCCGCTCCTCCGAATCATCTCAAGAAGCCGTGTTGTCCCAAGACCGGTGACGTTCCCGGTGTACTCAGGGATGTCAAAGCTGACCCGTACATGACTCTGCGCTCCAAGGTGGTAGACCTCATCTGGTCTGATGTTGTAAATAATATGGGAGATCTGCTCGTCGTCAGAAAGATCGCCATAATGAAGAAAAATGCGTGTACCCACCTCGTGGGGGTCAGTATAGATATGGTCAAGTCGAGAGGTGTTGAAGGTAGACGCCCGCCGGATAATTCCATGTACTTCATAGCCCTTATGGAGGAGATATTCAGCAAGGTAAGAGCCATCTTGCCCGGTGATGCCTGTAATAAGCGCTTTTTTTGTCATGAAATACACCGCAGATGTATCCTTGATTTATGTCGAGTGTCAAGCGCAATTGCAATCATTCTAAATCCTCTCTGGTTGATGGGCTGTACCCTGTTCAGCCGTCCTAGAACCATCTGAGGTTCCGGCCACTGTGGCGGGAGCAGCCCCCTCTCTTCCTTCTTGCCCCTGCAGGATGATCTGCACAAGCGAATACAGGATCAACCCCACCGCAACGAGCAGAAGTCCGAGGATGAGCATGGAGAAGCCACCTGTGAAAAGGATATAGTGGAACTGGTCGGTGCGATAATACTCAGAGAATGTGTGAAGTTCTGCGCCGAGGCCAAACAGAGTGATGACCACCCCCGGAATCCCAAAAAACACCAGCGGCCGGCGGAGACTGATCATCTTAACCACATTCATCAGCACCCTGACGCCGTGGGAGACCGGGTTCTCGCTCGATGTCCCCACGATGTCGTAGCGCACCCGGACCGGCACCTCGGCGACTCGCAGGTGGTGGTCGCTCACCTGGATCAGGATCTCGGAGCCGGCGCCCATCCCCTCGCCGTTGGGGTGGATCGCCTCGATCGCGTGCCGGCCGTAAGCCCGGAATCCGCTCTGGGAGTCGGAGACCGAAAGGCCACTCCCCGCCATCGCCGTCGCGGTATCGAGAACCTTCATCCCGACCTTCCGGTAGGCGGGGATCCCCTCACCCTTCCCGGCGACGAACCGGGAGCCGATGACAACATCATTCCCCCGCCGGAGCTCATCGAGCAGCGCCGGGATCTCCCCCGGGTTGTGCTGGCCGTCGGCGTCGATGATGACGAGCTCCTCCACACCGAGACTCCGG
>MTBK01043045.1_pt1 | contig 11680 bp, 8 predicted proteins | sample 1535981 | NCBI WGS metagenome assembly MTBK01 (sample SAMN06109225, study PRJNA356200) | anaerobic digester metagenome | isolation source: biogas reactors fed with pig manure or primary and secondary sludge | place: Spain | collected 2016-06-30 | reverse complement strand
TGTTGGCTGTGCTTCTCGTTTAGATTACGAAAATGGACTTATTAAAAAACACGAACTCACGCGTATCGACAAGGAAGAAGATAGAATGATTCTTACCCGTTACACAAACGCAAATATTGAACCTGTGTTTTTGAGCTATCGCGCAGTTCCAGAAATTGATGAGATTGTAAATAATGTTATCAAAGCTGATCCAGAATATGATTTAGTTGCTGATGATGGATTTGGACATCATTTTTGGGTAATTGAAGACGCTGAAACAAATCGTAGAATTGAGCAATTGTTTGCCGAAAAAGTTCCACACATGTATGTTGCCGACGGACATCACCGTACTGCTGCAGCTGCAAGAATTGGAGCAGAAAAAGCATCTCAAAATCCAAACCATAAAGGAGACGAAGAATATAACTTCTTTATGGCGGTAATTTTCCCAGATAATCAATTAGAAATTATTGATTACAACAGAGTTGTACAAGACTTAAACGGACATAGTGAAGAGGAGTTCATGACAAAACTTGAAGAAGTTTTTGAAATTGAAGAAATGGGAGCAGATATTTATAAACCTGTAAAACTTCACGAGTTTAGTATGTATTTAAGCGGGAAATGGTATAAACTAAATGCTAAGCCTGGAACTTACAACGATAGCGACCCAATTGGAGTTTTAGACGTTACAGTTTTATCAGATCTTGTATTAGATAAAATTTTAGGTATAAAAGACCTTCGTACAAGCGAACGTATCGACTTTGTGGGCGGAATTAGAGGATTGGGCGAATTGAAAGACAGAGTTGATAGTGGTGAAATGAAAGTAGCTTTCGCGCTTTATCCAGTTTCAATGCAACAATTAATTGACATTGCCGATACTGATAATATTATGCCACCAAAAACCACTTGGTTTGAGCCGAAGCTAAGATCAGGATTTGCAATTCATAAATTATAGTATATAATTTAACCTACAAAAAAATAGGGTGTTCAAAATTTGAACACCCTATTTTTGTATTGTTTGTTTTTCCAAATTGGTACTATTCTCTAATATCTAATTCTTCAATAATATTGCTTGCTCCAGCATATTTATCAATTACCCAAAGCACATAACGAGAATCAACATTAATAGTTCTTTGCAATTCAGGGCTGAAAATTAAATTGCTACACAACCATTCCCAGTTACCGTCGAAAGCTAAACCAATAAGTTCTCCCTTACCATTAATAATTGGACTTCCTGAGTTTCCTCCAGTAATATCGTTATCGCTTAAGAAGTTAACAGGCAAACGACCAGTTTTGTCGGCATAGCGTCCAAAATCTTTATTTTTAATCAATTCAATAAGTTTTGGGTCTAAATCAAATTCTAAATCACCAGGGATATATTTATCTAATATTCCTTCGGCATAAGTTAACCAATGATAATGAACCGCATCAACAGGATCGTAAGATTTTACTGTACCATAAGTTAAGCGTAGTGTTGAGTTTGCGTCAGCATAAAAAGCATGATCAGGCATAAATTCGCGCATTGCTTCCATATAAAGTCTTTCGCCTTCATCAATTTTCGACATCATGCTTACATATGGCATTTGCACAGCCATTACACCACCATAAACCGATTCCATATATTTATATAATGGGTCGTTGATTAGAGCTTTTTTCTTAGGATTGTCTAAAAATGCACTTAAACGGGCTTTGTCAACAAAAATACTGCGATTATAAACATCATTTATAAATTTGCTTACTGATTCTTTTTCTGATTTTGCTTTATATCTTTTTAGAATGAAATTGTCAATAACATCAACTCTTTGGTCTGCAGGAATATCTTGAATATACAGATTCAGCATAGCTTCAAAAACCTTTCTGTCGGTTTCTTGGAAGTATTTTTCAAAACTATCATCTAAACTGGCTTTATAGGCATTTACACTTGCTTCAATTCTATCTTTATTTCCTTTAACATCATCTAAAAGTGATGCTAACGCAAAATATTCTAATGCCAAAGCACCTCTGCTACTTCCTTGAAATAATCCAAGCATGAAATAGTAAATATGATTAGTAGCTTCTCCATAGGCTTTATAGTCTGCTTCAAAGTTTTCAAAAGCTTTGCCGTAATATTCTTTACGTCCTTCATCTGCATTTATCCAGTTTAATAAATCTGTTTCAAAAGCTTTACGTTGCTCAATAGCGTCTGTAGTTTTTAAAGTAACCATTTCTCCTTCAAACAATTTGCGACCATTAGCAAATCCAGCATAAGTGTCAGCCAATGCAAGTCTGATAGCTGGATCAACGTCCATGTCTTTTTTCATTTCGTCGAGCATAGTTCCCAAAACAGTTACAAGCGAAGGGTCGAAATAATCTCTTTTGTATTCCATTCCTGCTGCTGGCAAATATCTTTCTGTTTGTCCGGGGAAGCCTACTATCATAGCAAAATCGTCTTCTTCAAGTTCTCTAATTGAAATTGGTAAATGATGAAGAGGTTTATAAGCTATATTGTTTTCCTCATACTGTTTTGTTGGCATTCCGTCGGGCGACATATAAACGCGAAAAACAGAAAAGTCTCCAGTATGACGTGGCCAAATCCAGTTATCAGTGTCTCCACCATATTTTCCAATTGACGAAGGCGGAGCTCCTACAAAACGCACATCTCCAAAAACTTCATAAACAAATAAGTAATATTCTCCACCTTTGTACATTTCTTTTACTTTGGCAGAATAATGATTATCAGCTTTTGCTTCTTTTTCAATTTCTTCAATGCGTTTTTTTATTTTGCTATCACGCTCTTTTGATGGAGTTTCTCTGGTTATATCAGCTAAAATTCTATCAGTAACATTATCAATATAAACTACACGTGAAACAAAAAGGTCTGGAACAGGAATCTCTTCGTCCATGTTTTTTGCCCAAAAACCATCGTCTAGATAGTTGTTTTCAAGTGTGCTTAATGAAGCAATAGCTTGATATCCGCAATGGTGATTTGTGAAAAGCAAACCTTTTTCTGAAACAATTTCGCCAGTACAAAAACCACCGCCATCTTTGCCTTGTAATTGGAAAATAGCGTTTTTAATGCTACTGCCGTTAATACTGTATATTTGTTCGGGAGTAAGTTCGCAGCCAAGTTTATTCATATCGGCGTAGTTCATCTTACTCATGTGTCCGGGAATCCACATTCCCTCGTCTGCTTTTAAATTTAGATTAATTAAAAACAGAAAACTCAATAATAAATAAAAAGATTTTTTCATATAACAAGTTTTTGATTTTAAATTATTTACAAAAAAACAAAATTATTTTGATGCACGAAGTATTTTAATGCTAAAATGTTCTTAAAATGCTAAAATACTTAATAAAAGCATTATTTACACTGACTTATAAATAACTCAATTATGTATTGAATGTTCAAAAAGGTTTTATTTAGCGGCTTTTCAAGTTTATGCAAATTAAACCATTTTGCTTGCGTAATATCTTCGTCTGCTTGTGGCACAAGTTCTTCGTTGCCCACATATTTCATTGTGTACCAATAGGTTCGCTTTAAAATAAATTCGGTGCTCTCGTCATAAATATGCCATGTTGAGTCTATATAATTTTTTAGAAGAATAAACTCTGGATCAATGCCACATTCTTCGCTTACTTCTCTAATTGCAGTAATTTGAATGCTTTCTCCTTTGTCTTTTTTTCCTTTCGGCAAATCCCATTTTCCTCGGCGTTTTATAAATAAAATCTCATTGTTTTCATTTACAACCACTCCTCCAGCAGCTTTTACATAATTGAAAGACTTTTTAAGCTTTTTTAGAATTTTTTCAGGATTTTTTCCGAACAAATGTAGGTTCTTAATATTGTTGTTTGCTAAGAACTTATAAATCTCTATATTTATGTCGTGAATTTTATTGAACTCTATATTGATAGAGTTAAGAGTACTACTCTCTGATTCACTGATGCTTATGAAACGATTTTTGTAATAAATTATAATCATTTTCTTATGAATAATATGGCCGAACAAATCGCAGAACGACTTTTGCAAATTAAAGCAATAAAACTTGAGCCTACAAATCATTTTACGTGGGCTTCAGGTTGGTTTTCTCCAATTTATTGCGATAACCGAAAAATTTTATCTTTTCCCGAAGCGAGAGATGTGGTAAAACATGCTTTTGTAAAATTAATTGAAGATAAATTTTCAGATTTTGATGTAATTGCAGGTGTGGCTACGGGAGCTATTGCTCATGGTGTTTTGGTTGCCGATTTATTCAAAAAGCCCTTTGTTTATGTTAGGGCTCAAGCTAAAGGACATGGACTTTCAAACCAAATTGAGGGTCATTTAGAAAAAGGAAGTAAAGTTCTTGTAATTGAAGATTTAATTTCAACTGGTGGAAGTAGTTTAAGTGCGGTAAGAGCATTGAGAGATGCCGAAGCCGAAGTTGTTGGAATGGCGGCAATTTTTACATATAATTTCGATGTGGCTGTAAATGCTTTTAAAGAAGAAGGTCTAAAGCTTTATACTTTAAGCAATTATGATGCGTTAATTAAATTGGCTATTGAAACAGGATATGTAAAACCAGATGACTTGGTAAGCTTAGAAACTTGGCGTTCAAGTCCTTCAACATGGAAAAAACAATAAGATATGAGTAAATTGCATTTAGAAAGCAAGGTGGTTGTTAGTCCTAATGAATTGACTAAACTTTATGAGTATTTGTCTGATTTTCGAAACTTGGAAAGCATAATGCCACCCGAGGTTGAAGATAAAAACTTTGAACAAGATTTTTGCTCATTTTCAGTAAAAGGACAAAAATTAAGCCTCAATTTTGTTCATAAAGAACCTTACGATTATTTGAAAATAACAAGCTCGGACGCACCTGCTTCGGAGTTTTATTTCTGGGCACAATTTAAAAAAACTGACGAGAGTAAAACAGCGGTAAAACTTACAATTAAAGCAGAGGTAAACATGTTTATGCTAAAAATGGTAAAAAAACCTTTGCAATCGGCACTTGATGCTATGGCTACAAGGCTTACACAAATTGTAATACCTTAATTTTTTGAGATAAATTGCAAATTGTATTTCAAATAGGGGTTTTAATTGCAGTTAGTTTTCTATTTTATTTTGCTTTCAAAGCAAATAAACAGCAAAAGTATAGTTTAGCAATTATTTTTCTTGTTGTTGGCGGTTTTGCTTTACGTTTATATTCTGGTTTAGATTTTTATTTGCATGCTTGGGATGAGAGGTATCACGCACTTGTGGCTAAAAACATGCTAACAAATCCATTCGTGCCAATGCTTTATCACGATACGGTAATTCCCTTAGATTTTAAAAACTGGAATATTTGCCAAGTTTGGTTGCACAAACAACCTGTTCCGCTGTGGATGATGTCTGCTGGGATAGCAGTTTTTGGCGAAAACGAAATTGCAATTCGCCTGCCATCAATAATATTTTCTTGCTTAGGAATTTATATTATTTATTTGCTGGCATTAGAGTTTTTTAACAGAAGAACCGCTTTTTTATCAGCTTTTTTGTTCGCAATTCATGGTTTAATAATCGACATTACAACTGGGCGTACTGCTACCGACCATATAGATTTATTTTTCTTAATTTTTATATTGATAGCTGTGTTTTTTGCTGTAAGAGCTATAAAAAGCCAAAAACTTTATTTTTCAATTTTAAGTGGTGTTTTTATAGGTCTGGCAATACTCTCAAAATGGTTGCCAGCACTAATTGTTGTGGGCGTATGGGGCATTTTGGCTTTCAACAAAATTAGTTGGAAACAGTTTTTCTTGCAATTTATAATGATGTTGAGTTTTGCAACAATTGTCGCCCTGCCTTGGCAAATTTATATTTACACATATTTCCCCGAACAAGCCGCTTGGGAAGCTTCATTAAATATGCAACATATTACAAATGTGCTCGATAATCAGTCGGGTTCGTTTTGGTATCATTTTGTTAAAATGGGGAAAATATATGGCGAATTGTTTTATTTGGTTGTTTTGTGGATGTTATATAAATCTTTTAAATCTGTAAAATCTTTTAAAAAATCAAGATACAGACTTGCATTATTAGCTTGGATATTAGTGCCATATTTATTCTTTTCATTCACTGCTACAAAAATGCAAGCATATACTTTATTTGCTGCTCCCGCAATTTTTATTTCTACTGCATTTTTTGCCGAATATCTTTTAAAAACTAAACACAAGTTCAAAAGAAACTGGCTTCCTATTGTTCTCCTGATAGTTTTATTTGCACTACCAATTAGGTATAATATTGAAAGATTAAAGTTTTTTGAAAAGCAAGACAGAAATCCCCAATGGACACAAAACATCAAAAATTTAAAAATAAAATTAGGAGAAAATACAGAAAAATTAGTAATAGTAAACGCTACACATCCCATCGAAACAATGTTTTATATAAATTGCATTGCTTACGATTTTTCTTTTGATGCAGAAAAAATTATAGAAATCGAAAAGCATGGATATAAGGTAATTGATTATCAAAATTGGATAAATTCAAAGTAATTTTATGGGGTTTTTAAATTCACAACTCCATGTTTAAAACTGGTGATATATTAATTTTATCTCTATGTTATAATATTGTATTTTAACAACCTGTAATTTAAATATCAGCACCGATGAAAACAATTTACTACTTTCTATTACTTTTTGTATTAAGTTTTGCACATACAAGTATATTTGCACAAGCTCCTGAAATTGTGCAGCAGCCTGAATCTGAAGCTAAATGTGTGGGCGAATCAACGCAGTTTAAAGTATTGGCAAGCGGAGAAGAACCATTCCAATATCAATGGTATTTCGAAGGCAATGCCGTTGGAACAAATAGCAGTGTTTTAGAAATAAATGACATAAGCAATGCCGATAATGGCTTTTATTATTGCGAAGTTAGCAATGCACAAGGCTCGGTTGATAGCGAAATGGCTATGTTAGTTGTGGTCGAAAATGCCCCAACTATTAACTCATTTTCTAATGATCAAACTCTGTGCCAAGGCGAACAAATGCAATTAGATGTAGATGTTACTGCCGAAATAGCTTCATATCAATGGTTTAAGCAAGGCGTTGAAAATTATGTTCATTACGGACAAACTTACACAATAGCAAACACAAGCATTGATGATGCTGGAGTTTATTATTGCAAGGTTTCTAATGTTTGTGGCTTGGTTTCAACTGATAGTATTTATGTTGATATTATAAGTTTGCCAAGTTTTGTTAGCATGCCTCAAAGCACTACAATATGCGAAGGAGAAGATCTTACGTTTACTATGGAAGTTTCTGGCGATGATATCGCATACAAATGGTTGGCAAACGGAGATGAAATTGTTGGCGAAACAGCTTCTAGCCTTGTTTTAGAAAATATTTCTTATCCACATTCAATTATTTATACTCCTATAGCTTATAATTCTTGTGCTCAAATTCAAGGATTAAATCTTAGCGTTAATGTTAAGTCAATTCCGCATATTACAGGAAATCCAATATCTCAATCAGATTGTGGCGAAGTGGAAATTACCTTGTATGCAACGGCTACATCAAACTCAGATTTAACTTATCAATGGTATTTTAACGAAGATTTATACGAAGGAGAAACATCGTCAAGCTTAGATATTGTTATAGAAGCTGGAGCTGAAGATGCTTATTATTGCATTATTACAAACGAATGTGCTTCTGTTTCAACCGATACAGCAATTATTACAGGAATGACTTCTCCCATAATTACTTCACACCCTATAGATAATATTGTTTGTGCTGGTAATGATGCCGAGTTTGCTTGCAAAGCCTCTGGTACAGAACCTTTGAGCTATAGATGGCTTTTTAATGATGCAACTCTGGTATTTGCCAATGCTGTTGGAGAAGAAACAAATACTGTTCAGTTAAATAATGCATATCTTGGACAAGCAGGACTCTATTCTTGTTTTGTGTATAATCAATGTGGCTCAACTACTAGCGATGAGGCGGAGTTAACTATAAATTCATTGCCTTTTATAAACTTACAAGCTGATGATATTGTTGTTTGCGAAGGTGAAGAAATAAATATTGCAGTACCTATTATTGGCACAGAACCTATTACGTATCAGTGGATTTATTTAGAAACAGATGAAGAGATTAGCACCGATTCTACATTTATTATTCAAAATATTACAAAAGAACAAGAAGGCAATTATTATTTAATTCTTGAAAATATATGTGGTGCAGTTTCTTCTGATACGTTCAATATTACTGTCAATACTTATCCAAACATACTTTCTGTTCCTGAAGATATTCTCACTTGCGAAGGTGAAAGCATAGATTTTGGTATTGAGTATGAAGGAACTGAGCCTTTTGAGTTTCTATGGTATCGCAATAATTCAGCTATTTCTACCGAAACTAACGCAGAGATTAATATAGCTTCCGCTCATTCAGGACATACTGGAGCATATTTCTGTAAAATTTCAAATATTTGTGGTGAACTTGATTCCGAAACTTTTAATGTTTTAGTTGGCACACATCCGTCAATTCAATGGAGTTCAGGGGATAAGTATTTGTGCGAAAACGATACTTTATTGTTAGAACTTAGTCCAAATGGCGAAGTTTTGTTTTTCGAGTGGACTTTAAATGGAGATATTATTCCAAATGCAAACGATTCAATTTTACTTATTCCTTTGGTTAATGCTTCTCAGGCTGGAGAGTACCAGGGTAGAGTGTTTAACGAATGTAGCGAAGTTTTTACGAATATTATTAATGTAAATATTTCTGTTGCGCCAGAACTTGATTTAGGTCCAGATATTGAAGTTTGTGAAGGCACAACTCTTACTCTTAGTCCAGAAGGAGACTTTAATTCATATTTATGGAACGATGGAGAAAGTACTGCGCCATGGCTTGACGTAGCGGAAAGTGGAATTTATTTTGTTAAAGTTTTAGGAGATAATGGTTGTTATAATTATGATACTGTGCAAGTTACATTTCACCCCTTGGTTTTTGTTGATTTAGGCGAAGATTTTGCTAATTGCGGTAGCACAGAAATTAGTGGTCCCGACGGAGCTTATTCTTATTTATGGAGTAATGGAAGTACAGAACAAACAATACTCGTTTCTGAATCAAATACATATTGGTTGAAAACATTAGGAAGTGAGTTTGGTTGCGAGTCTTCCGACACAATAAATATTATTATTGACGAAATTCCAAGTATCGACTTGGGGGCAGACCATGTAATTGCCGAAGATTCTTCAATAAATATTGGCGTTGACGCAATATACCACTCTTATATGTGGAACAATGGATTTAATGGCCCAGTACAAACATTTGTTGGAAGCGAGTTGACACTTGGAAGTCATAAAATATGGCTGAGAGTAGCAACAGAACATAATTGTACAGCCTCCGATACCGTTTATATTACTGTTATTCCAGCTCAATCAATTGCGAGTTTTGATGACGCGAATAAAATAAGCATATATCCAAATCCTGTTAAAGATTATTTGCATATACAATCTGATTTATTTCAATCTGAGTCTTGTGTTATTAATTTATTAGATATTCAAGGTAGAAAAATTATGGAGTTTACTGAAAATTATGGAGAAAAGAATCATTGGCTAATTGATTGTTCTGCATTAAAATCTGGCTTATATTTTGTTGAGATAAATTTAGAAGGAGGAAGTCGTTTTGTTAAAAAACTTAGTGTTCAATAGTTTAATAAATTATAAAATTAGAATAAAAAAGATAGAAATTATATCATGTTAGTTTTAAACTATACTGAAAATTTAATAATTTAAGTGTAATAGAATGAAAGCTAAAAAAGAAAAATCTAATATAAAAAGTCGATTAAGAGGAGCTTATTTTACATCTACAGTTTCGGTGTCTTTGGTGTTGTTTTTATTGGGAATAATTGGGTTGTTGGCTTTAAATGCAAGGCTTTTATCTGATTATGTAAAAGAAAATATTTGCTTTACTCTTATTTTAAATGAAGACATAAAAGAGCCAGATATTAAAAAGTTTCAAAAAACTTTAGATACTTATGATTATATAAAATCAACAGAATACATAACTAAAGAAAAAGCTGCAGAAATTGTAATTGAAGATCTTGGAGACGACTTCATTCAGACTTTGGGCTACAATCCTTTATCGCCATCTATTGATGTATATTTAATTGCTCCTTATGCAAACCCTGATAGTCTTGTAGTTATCGAGGAGAAATTTAATTCTTTTAACGATTATGTGAAAGAAGTATCGTATCAGAAAAATTTAGTGCATCTTATAAACGAAAATATTAGTAAAATAAGCATCTTCTTGCTAGCTTTTAGCCTTATGCTTATGTTGGTTTCGTTCGCACTGATAAATAATACAATTCGATTGATGGTTTATTCAAAACGTTTTTTAATTAAAACAATGCAGTTGGTTGGTGCAAATAAGTCATTCATTAGAAAACCATTTGTTAAAAGCGGCTTAATTCAAGGCATTGTAAGCTCTTTAATTGCAATTGCTCTACTTAGTCTTATGATGTATTTTTGGTCGGCACAACTTAAAGAAATCATAAATCTTGCCGATTATTACAAAATAATTGTAGTACTTTATCTAATTGTATTATCTTTGGGAATTGTAATTTCGGTTATATCAACCCTTATGGCTGTTAACCGATATTTGAAAAGTAAAACCTCAAATTTGTACTATTAATTATGGCACAAAAAGTAAAAAGCAAACAAACTGAAAATTTATCAAATATGAAGTCTGAGACTAAAACGAATGAAATAAAATTTGTTCTCGAAAAGCAGAATTATATTTTACTGCTCATTGGCTTCGTAATCATTGTTATTGGATTTATTTTAATGGTAGGTGGCGGAACCGACGACCCCGCTGTTTTTAGTGATAAAATATTTAGTTTTAGGCGCATTACTCTTGCTCCAATTGTGGTTTTACTTGGTTTTGCTATAGAGGTTTATGCAATTATGAAAAAACCTTCAAAAAAAACAGAGAAAACCGAAACAGAATCTAAAGAATAATTTTTTATTATGGAATGGTATGAAGCTCTCGTTCTTGGAATAGTTCAAGGACTAACCGAATTTTTGCCCGTAAGTAGTAGCGGACATATTGAAATTGGGAAAGCATTGTTTGGAATTAGTGGAGGAGAAAATTTATATTTCTCAATTGTAGTTCATGGAGCTACTGTGCTAAGCACAATTGTAGTACTCAGAAAAGAAATACTAAAATTGTTTTCTGGACTTTTTAAGTTTAAAATGAACGAAGAAACCAATTATATTTTAAAAATTGGCGTTTCAATGATACCAGTTGCAGTTGTTGGATTGCTATTTAAAGATGTGGTTGAATCGCTTTTCGATGGCTCGGCAATGTGGTTTATTGGAGCAATGCTACTAATTACTGCATTACTTTTATGGTTTACACATATTTTTAAAGCAAAAGAAAAATCAATGTCTTATGGACATGCATTTATTATTGGAATTGCTCAAGCTATTGCCGTAATCCCTGGAATTTCTCGTTCAGGTGCCACTATTGCAACAGGATTGCTATTAGGTAATAAAAAAGAAGAGGTGGCAAAGTTCTCTTTCTTAATGGTGCTTATACCTATTTTAGGAGAAAACTTTTTAGACTTAGTTTCTGGAAGTTTTACAAATAATGCCAGTTTATCTTCATCAAGTTTATTAATCGGATTTGTTTCGGCATTTGTGGTGGGATTGCTTGCATGTAGCTTTATGCTGAAACTTGTGAAACGTGGAAAATTATGGTGGTTTGCAATATATTGCGC
>MTBK01232159.1_pt1 | contig 11687 bp, 10 predicted proteins | sample 1535981 | NCBI WGS metagenome assembly MTBK01 (sample SAMN06109225, study PRJNA356200) | anaerobic digester metagenome | isolation source: biogas reactors fed with pig manure or primary and secondary sludge | place: Spain | collected 2016-06-30 | reverse complement strand
ATGGCCGGAGGTGCGTTGTGATTCGCTTTCAAAATTGTAACTTTAGCTAATCGAACACAGCGGCGTGCTTACGCAACCAACGAGGCAGGAAGTTGTGATTCGCTTTCAAAATTGTAACTTTAGCTAATCGAACACAGCAAAGACGAACCAATGAAACAACGCCTTTTAGTTGTGATTCGCTTTCAAAATTGTAACTTTAGCTAATCGAACACAGCAAGACGCCTGTAAGTGTCAGACAATCAGCAAGAAACAGGAGTTGTGGGGTTAGAAAAATGCTGTATTATTTAGAAAGCCCGTTATAAATAGCGGGCTTTTTATTTAGAATAATTGCAATTGCTGCGTCACTGGAGGTCCTGTTGTTAATCTTTTAGATACAAATAGTTCCATTTCTCCAAACTGTTTATCTGTTATGCAAAGAATCCCTATCTCTCCTTTTGGTGGTAAAAAAGATTTAACTCGTCTTATATGTACATTTGCATTTTCTCTGCTGGGACAATTTCTTATATAAATTGAAAACTGAAACATGGCAAACCCGTCTTTTATCAGTCTTTTTCTAAATACTGTATATTGTTTTCTATCTTCTTTTGTGTCTGTTGGAAGATCAAATAATACCAATACCCACATTATACGATACTGATTAAAACGGTCAAATGTACTCATAGCACTATTTGAGGATAAGCAATAACCTTACTTTCCTTTGCAAAACATTTTTGTAATGACCATGCGGTAACACCGGCTGCTATCATAAGTGGCCGTGTAATTTCATCAATTTTCACATCAAGAATAGGCAGTGTTAAAAGTCTGATCTTAGCTTCTTTACTGATTTTCCCACAATCTTCATCTTTCAGCACCATGTCTAAAACCAGTTTGTCAACTACAGGCCTGTAGGGTTCCATAATATCATCTGCAAGAGTATAGGCGTTGTATTTATTTTTGTGATGAATTCCAAGTGCTGGTGACAAGCCTGTGCTTACTAAAGCTCTAGCAACAATAGAGCGTAAAATGGAGTAACCGTAATTCAATAAATTGTTGGGAGGTAATCCATACCTTTCTCTATTAAAGTGCAACGATTGTGGGAACAAATTTGCCCAATAATATACAGCAGCTCTGGCTTCCAGGTTTGTTGTATCCCCACTTCTTACTTCTTTTTTCCATTGCCTCATATTTCCGGTTTCAACATCTCCTTTATAGTCTAGTAAGTCTGTCTGGTTTTGAATTTTAGCTTGTACCGTTTGTTTCCATAATTGTTTTTTTAAAGGAAGTGCTGCTTGTGCTTGTAAGCGAATTCTTTTTGTATGCAACGTGTTACCTGATAAGGGGAGTAATAAAGCTGAAGGCATTCGTTTTTTGTCACAGACCACAATAGCACAATTGTTTTCACTCAAAGCTTCCAATGCCCCTTGTGTGATAGTGATTTGAGGATTGTCTAAGACGACAACCCCAATATCTTCGATAGGTATAGATTGAGTAAACCTCTCTCTTAAGATTTCCGGCATATTATTCTCTACGGCAGGTAACTTAACTTTTAATTGAGAAAGAGAAGCACTTAAATAAGCCGGATTTTCAAAGTATAACGTCCGCTTAATCATAGATAAGGCTTGCCTAAAAGATTGACTTTTATATTAATAGGATTTAGCGCTAAAAATGCTTTTATACTTTGAGTCCTTATAAACCTGTTGGCCTTGTGACCTTCTTTCGTGTCAATTACCTGTGTTTCCAGATGGTGTCGAAAATAATAATCACGAGTAGAAATTTTTTGTACTCTGTATAAACAGTTGCTAAGAGTGTTATAGTTTTGTGTATCAATTAAAGTGTTCACCTCTTCTCTTGTGAGACCTAAAACAAACATCTCGTTTTGTTGTATACAGTACTGTAAATTCAATCCATCTGGGGGCAAATTTTGAATAAAAGATAGTGGAAGATTGCTTTGCTCTAAAGAATTTATTTTATTCCATACTACTGTTGAGTTTTTAACAATTACAGGAATGTTGTATTGTTTTCGCTCGACTGCATGCCAGAAAGTACATACGTGTTCCATATAATTCCCATTTGCATCTTGATATATGGCTATATGATGGTTGTTTCCCGGTTTTACAAAGCCAATATCTTTCCCATCTGAGTTTCTTCTAATGGGAACAATAGCAGAAAGACCAGTGGAGCATCTGACACTGTGGATTGGCGTAGGTAAACCCTCGTCTTGATACCACTTCAAAACGGTCTTATCTTCTTTAACTACATCTTTAAAGGCTTCTTTGGGGTTGTTATTGTGTTTTTCAAGCCTGGTAAGAAGCAACTCTTTTATTTTTTCGTCAATTACTTTTTCTACTTTATTAAATGTAGTATCAACGGGGTATTTTATAACATACTCGTGCTGAAGACAAGTTGCATACTCCAATACTTGCTTTTTGTCTTTGTCTAAATATATTGGATGTTTCCTAGTATAAGCAACTGCTTTCTTTGCATCATTGTCATGTCCTTTAAGCCTATCCATTATCAGCTGTTTGATATAATCCTTTAGAATTGTGTCAGGATTTTCAAATAAATATTTTATGGGCTTTTCTTTTTGTAAAACCTGAATCTTTCCATATACACTTTCTTCGCTCAATGGCCCTCGTGGCACAAGAATGTTTTTTTGTACTACTTGTTTTTTCCCTTTAAGCTTGTCTTTCCTAGTACCTGGTGTGGTTACCTTTTTTCCCCTTTTGAATGAGATTAAGATGTCTGCAACTGCATCTTGTACATCTTTTACCGGTATGGGCTGTTTAGAGATTAAGTATTTTTCTAAGAGTGTAAATCTTTCTTTTTCATCCGGTATGAAATCGGCCACTTCTTCTTGAAGTTTTCTTCTTGTTTGGCTTGAATTCAAAGTGTTGATTCTTTGCACAAACCCTTGCTTTGTGCAAGCAATGGTTAAAGCATCAATGGCATGATGTCTGTGGTCGTCTCTTTTAGTCCACCCCGCTATTACTTCTTTAGTATGGGTGTGCTTACCATGATTACTTTCCCAAGAAACTAATTCTGTTTGATTCACTTCTCTATATCTAGGGAGTTGCAAATCCATAGTAATATCGTCCCAGCCCCAAAGATATCTTAGTGTAGAAGTGACAGATCCACTAGTACTCCAAACGTTTCTGCAAATTTCACTTAATATTTCTCGGGCCTTTTTAGCTATATACTGAGTTTCTCGTAATTGTCTTTCGATAAAATCCTGCGGGATTTTATCAGCCGACATCAAAAGTTTGTCTCTTTTTGTTTTTGATATTAGATGATTTTGAAAAAGTGAGTTCACTCTTTCCACATAAGTTAGAAACTCTTTTTCTGATTTTCCTTTCATAAAATCATATGCGGTCAAGTTCCCTTTTGTACTGTTACAAAATCTATGTACTAATGTTTTGTTACTTTGTGAATCATCAAAAAGTCTAGACTTGGGTATAATATGATCTACATCTATGTTTGCTCCACGTATTGCTTCAGTATAAGAGATAGGCTGACCGCAGTAGATGCATACTGCGTTAAGTTTTTTTTCTTCGTTTTTAATCTCATGATAGAGCCTCCATTTTATAATGTTATTTCTAGTAGCCCTAAGCCCGAATTCTTCTAGTTCTTTTGATATGATATCGTTTTCTCTTGTTCTTCTTCTAATAAACGACTCTGTATCTCTTCTTTCTTCTTTGCTTTGTTTTAATTCTCGGGCAAGCTCTACACGTATCTCATCCGGCTTACCGTATTCTTCTATTATAGCATTTATCAGATGAATCATTTGGTTGAGAATTTTTTCAACAACAGGCTGTCTAAGAGAGTTTTTAGGAAGAAGTGGAATTTTATCTAGAAGAAGACGCGCTAGATTTTCATCTTTTGTAAGGCTACCTGAGTGATTGTAACCGGCAAGTGCCATAGCCTCTGAATAACCATATCCTTCCATTAAATAAGGCAATGTTTTTCTAAGTACTTTTGAAGATTTGTTGCTGTATCCGTACTTGTTAAAATCAAGACTGGTCAAAGCCTCTGCTGTAGTCTTATCTATATGAAAATTTTTGATTAAAGTTTTTATGCAATCTTGTGCATTTGGAATAGAATAAATGGTATGCCAGAGCCTAAATAAAGGTTCGTGTTCTATCGCTTTATCAATATGTTTTACATTTGTTTCTGAGCCTTCCAGAATTTCTCCTGTATTTTTATCAACTAAAAATGTCTGCTTTTCCAAGTCTTCAATAACCTTGAGATCAAATTTTAATAATTGTTCTTTATCTGGTGATCCCTTTAGCAATTTACCAATAACAGTTTTTGTGGTATTTCCTTGTAGCCCCGTGGTATATAGTTTTCTGTCCACATAAAGATTTGACTCATCCCATGAAAGCAGGCTGCACATTTTTTTAAATGTCAGTTTTTCATTTTCGTTTAAATAATCAAAAAGTTGTTGTCTTTCTGTAGGTGTTAAGTAAATTTCATCCCCTGTTTTTGTCCTAATACGCAAGTTGTTTATGCTTTCCCAAATCTTTGTAACTTGGAATAAAGGAGAAGATCTATGTGCTACCTTAGGACCTGCAAAATATTCTTTTCCATCCCTAGTTACTTGAAAGCCTTCAAATTCACAGGTTGCAACTAAACCTTTTTGAGATTTTAATTCTCTTTGGTAATAAATTATTTTGTTTCTTATGGTATTGATTAGTTCGTCGGTAAGTTCCGGATGGAAGCCTTGTTGTGTTTTACATATAGCATCGTATTCTTCTTGGTAAGCTTCTCTGGGGAATACGTTCTCTTTTATTCTGAAAAACTCATCATTTTTTAATTCGTTATAAAAATACTGGCCTATAGTAACACCTTGTTCTTTTATAAATTCATGGCGTCCTTTGACTGTAGCTACATATTCAGTATCTTTTTTATCTAGATTTGAGTCACTGCGTGCACTCTTGTAGCCTCTTTTTTGATTTAAAAGAAGTAACAGCCTTCCCAGTTCTTGTAGTGTTATTTTTTCTGTAACCGCCTTGGAACGTAATTCCCATAAGTCCATTTTAGGGAGTTTTATCAAATCTTCTCCTGGCATCATTTTGTGTTTTACAAGAGTTTTAACTAAAAACTCCCTTCTCAACTGGTATCTGTCAAAGTTCCTACGTGCTCTACGATAAGCTGTTCTTTTTGCATTAGCACTTTCTCCTGTACCCTTTTCAAACTCTTGTCCCTCTGTGCCTTCATAGGGGATAATCCTACATCCTAAATCAATAATTTCTGTACTTTCTTTTACTTTATCTTCAGAAATCAAGGCCCATCCAATGGAAGCAGACCCCAAGTCTAAACCTAACACCTTGTTTTTCATAATGATTTTTTATTTGTTAAAATTTGAATATCTTTGCTTTACAATTTTGAAGCGAATCACAATAAGGATTATTCCGTTGTGAAAACATTTAGGTTACCCTCGTCCTTAACGGGGGTTTTTGTTTTTGTACTATTGGGTAAACTTATAGTTTCTTAACGTCAAAACATGACGTAGTAAATAATAATCTTATTAATGTCTTAAAGTTACTTTATTTACTGATTTTGGACAAGTTACAGAGTCTTCTTTGAATAAAAACCCAAAGAAATTAGCTCTAATCAGAAGATGATTATCACAAATTTGGCAATAAACAGTATAAATTGCCAAAAATGTGATACATGCTGTATTTGTCATCTTAACCTAAAATCCGTCGCAGAGCAGGAAGGATTGTATACTTATAACCGGTTGGAGTGATGGTATGCTCCAAGTTGTAGACAGAGATAGTATCTCTACATATGGCGATAGAGTCAACTTGAAAGCGGAGCTTCCTGTAAGCACGGGAGCGAAGGGTGTCCACGTAAGAGGGCTTTACTTCTTTACCGGAACGTTCTGAAAGCATGGGGGCAATTTCTTTACTTGAGTAGCCTTCTATTGTCTTAAAAAGGATAAAACGGGTATTGTCATCGGGGTAGGCGTTTATCAGTTCAATCAACCTTGTAATCCGCTCTCGTTCCTGATCATCTTCACAAGGGAGGTCATAGGCTGCAGTGATATCTATGGTGGGCTTTTCTCGTTTTCCCATATCGAACAGCAGATTTCTGGCTATGGTACTAAGATAGGTCTTGAATTGGGCGGTACCCTTGTAGCCGGTGATGGCGGAGAAATGGTTCTTTCCCATCTTTACATGCAATTCCAGCATAAAGTCATCAAAGTCAAGGCTCTGTTTTGCGTATTTGACGAATACAGCCTCTAGCATAGATACGTAACGACCAAAGAGAAGGTAGAAGAGTATTTTCCAACTTTCATCCATCCCTTGGCCTATACGCAGGACAAGAGCCTTGTCCGGAATCTTTCCGAACTCAGGCTCTAGTTCCAAGGCTGTCTTGCGGGTTATGTTGCTCATGGTGAATCTAAAGTTACGCAAAATAATCAAGTTCGCTCAGCTCTTTTGGATCAATACAGCGTTCCATGAGCGTGTACACGGCATCTCGTTTTGAACGTTCAAATGCCATCATGTTTTCCACACCCTCCGGAGTAGCGTTATAAGAAAGGCCGTGATCTATGTGCATCTTGTGTGCTTCTGCTATGGCGTCTTGGTTTGCACCTATGTAGGTGATGACCCAACCCTTTGCTTTAAGGGAGTCTATCGTTTTTGTCACGGAGTCGTAGTTGTATTCTTTAGAATCGTTCTCCAGGCCGTCGGTAATGATGGTTACCAGGACCATATCGTCGTCCGTAATCTGCCTGCGGAGTTTGGATAGTGAAAAACCGATGGCATCGTATAGTGGTGTGCAGAAGTTGGGATCGTATTTTTGGCCATCAAATGTTTCAATTTCCTCTACCGGTGTCAAGTCGTAATGATAGAGCATGCGATGGCTGTTGAAGCTTACAAGGCTTAGGAAATGTTCCTGATTCTTATTCTTCTTCCGGCCATTGCTTATGGTTTGGATGGTTTCGTTCAGGCCCGAGATGGTGGCCTGACTGATGTCGAACATGCTCCCGGATTCGTCCAGGACAATGAGGTTGTAAATTTTCTTTTTCATATCTGGTAGGGTTTGTTTCTATTATATAGACTGAAAAAGAAGTCAGAATCTGTCAAGCTGTCTTAGAAGATGGTTATCTTTATACCATGAAAATTGCTTGGATAACTATTTATGTCAGGGATATGGAAGAGTCCCTGGCCTTCTACACACAAATCCTGGGTATGAAGGTAAGCCGCTCGTTTACGGGCGGAGGAGGTGTGAACATACACTTTTTGGACGGCCAAGGAGCGGACCTGGAACTGATCTACGATCCCAGCAAAACAGATGTGAATTGCGGTGCAGATGTGTCTGTGGGATTGCTGGTGGATGATTTGCATGCGACCATGGCCCATTTGAAAGAGCAGGGGATAGGGCACATAGAAGGCCCCATTGCTCCCAATCCGCATCTGCGTTTTCTATTCATCAAAGACCCCAACGGCTTTACGGTGCAGTTGGTGGAGCAAATTTGCTAAAAAACATGCTGAACTAATCATAATATGATTATATTCGCATAAAATTTGGCAAGTTATGAGTGCTCTTACTATTAGCAAATGGATTAGAGATTTAGAGATTCACGGTTTCTTTACTTTTTCTTTTGAGAATGTGCGTGAAGCATTTCCCGATGTAATGGAGCAAAATCTTTCCAATTCTCTTTACCGATTGACCGTAAAAAAAAGAGTTTTGTCTGTTTACAAAGGTTTCTATGTTATTGTTCCTCCACAGTATGCTGCAAAGGGTACTGTTGTTCCTTCTTATTATATAGACCAATTGATGCAATATATAGGAAAGCCTTATTATATAGCTTTACTAAATGCTGCTGAATTGCATGGAGCAGCCCATCAGCGTTCGCAACGTTTCTCTGTAATGACAATGTATCCTTCTTCAACTGTGTCCAAAACAAAAGGTAGTATTCTTAACTGGATCTATAGGAAAGAGATTCCAGAAAAATTTTTACAACAAACAAATTCGGAAACCGGGATAATCCATTTTTCGAATCCGGAGTTAACAGCAATAGATATAGTGCAATACCAAAGACATATAGGAGGTTTGTCAAGAGCGGCAACCGTTTTAGCAGAACTAACAGAAGTAACGGATTTTACAAAAATATCTGATGAGCTTTTTGATTTCACATCTGTGACGGCAGTACAACGTTTGGGGTTTATTTTAGAGCATATTTTAAAAGAAAATAAACAGGCTGACATTTTATATCAAAAGTTGCGTAATTACGGAAAACGTCTGCATTATGTTCCGTTGAGTACAGGTTCTGAGTATAGAGATTATAAAAAAGATACCCGCTGGAAAATATACGTCAATAGAAAAATAGAAGTTGATGATTTATGATAAATAGAGCAGCTATACTCCAGTGGAGAACGCAGGCTCCTTGGAATACGGGAGAGCAGGTTGAACAAGATTTGATAATCTCTCGCACTTTAATTGCCATATTCAGTGATGAGTTTTTAGCAAACCAATTGGCTTTCCGAGGAGGAACGGCATTGCATAAATTATATCTTTCTCCTCAAAGTAGGTATTCAGAGGATATCGATTTAGTTCAAATTAATGCAGGACCTATAAAACCCATTCTTTATCGTTTAGGAGAGGTGCTGGATTTTTTACCTGGTAAATCTGTCAAACAAAAGCGATACAATAATATTATGATGTTTCGCATGGAATCTGAGATACCCCCTGTCGTACCCTTGCGCCTAAAAATTGAGATTAATTGCTTTGAGCATTTTAGCGAACTCGGATTTGTGAAAGTTCCTTTTTCTATAGAAAACAGTTGGTTCTCCGGCAGTTGTGAATTAACCACCTATGCTTTAGAAGAATTGTTGGGAACAAAACTTCGAGCTTTATACCAACGTGCAAAAGGAAGAGATCTTTTCGATTTATATAAAGCCCTTAATATTTCAGACGTAGATATTGAAATGATTATTCGCTGTTACAAACGATATATAAGTTTTTCTGTTAATAAACCACCAACATACAAACAATTCATTCTGAATATGGAAAAGAAAATGAGTAATCCGGATTTTTTGGAGGATATGAATAGTTTGATTCGCCCTGAGGAGACTTACAATGTAGAAGAAGCATATCGATTTGTGAAAAAGGAATTAATTGACAAACTGTATTATGAATAACTTTCAATCGGGCCGCTATATTGACCACGGCTGCTACAAAAGCTTTAGCCCAAGTTTCATTAACCGGGTTTGGGAGATGGATGATATGGAGTTGATTGCACTCTTGAGTGAGGCCAGCCACCAATTGGGTAGGTTGGATATGTGCTTTCAGCGTTTTAAGTACGACGAAGTCGAAGAGAGCGTGGAAGAAGTGGTAAAGCTGCTGGAGAGGCTGCCTTTTTCTTCTCGGCTTATAAAGGAAGTGCATCAGCTGTTGGGGCAAGAGGGCAGAGGCAACTTCAAAGTGCCCGGTACGTACAGGAGCAGTCAAAGTTGGGCCTGTAGTCTGTCGGGTGATACTGACACTGAAAGGGACACATTTGTGCCGCCGTATCCTACAGAAATTCCGGAGCTGATGTCCGATCTGGAGAAGTTTGCTAACAACTTGTACGTTCCACTTCCGGACTTGGTAAGAGTGGCCATTGTCTATTACCAGTTTATTACCATATCTCCTTTTTGGGAGGGGAATGAGGAGATGGGCCGATGGCTCATTCCGCTCTATCTAATGAGCATGGACGTCCTTCAGCATCCGGTTTTGGATATGTCGGGTTTTTTTGAGAAATACGCAGGCTTGTACCAGGAACATCTCACAAGAGTTCGCACGCACAATGACATGGACGGATGGGTTAACTTTTTTCTGGAAGGGGTAATAGAAATAGCGCGCCGTATCATAGATAGACGCGCCATACAATAAAAATAAGCAATTGCACGTAGTTACGGTTTGGCTTTCTTGTTTTTAAGTCTTTTGAAAGTCGAGAACCCAAAATAAGCCATGCCCAAACCTATAAAAAACAATAATATTGAACCCCAAACGTGTCCTTTGCCGAATTGGCTCAAACCGTATTCGTTCAAGGTCTTGTAATTTAAAATGTAGTTGAAGCCTTGAAAGAAGCCAACAAGGGTTGCAAGTATTCCGGCAATTCCTAATATCAGTGTTATTACCAGTACAATTACCAGTAAAACTTTTTTCATTTAGGAGTGGTTACTTTCTAACTTTAACTGTGGTGGGAGTGTAAATGCCACCGGTCAAAGCAGCCAGCAAACCGTCAAGGATGGTGTGTTCTACAGTAACGGTATAGTCTTTTGCACCTCCGGCCATTGCTTTGGGATCAGCCAATTTGATAGGAGCTAAACCACCTATCAGATAATGGTTTCTTTCAACTACTTCAACACCTGTTCTAGCACCCTGTCCTACTGTGAATGTAAGTGAGTAGCAGGAGGTCATCAGAAGGGCAACTGTGATCAGCAGGGCTCCTTTTAAAACAATTTTTTTCATTTTGAGTTAAATTTAAATGTGTCTCACAAAAATAATAAATTTTATGAAATAAACACATTACGTATCTTTGGATGTATGAAGTTTCGTCTTTTGTTTCTTGCATTCTTGATGGGTTGTACCGTGTCCACACAACAAAAGCCTACTCCCCGGTGGTTGGATAATAAGTACTCTTTATTCATCCATTTTGGCTTGTATTCGCACTTTGGGGGAGAGTACAAGGGGCAGCCCGTCACGAGCGGTTACAGCGAACAGATTCAGGCATTTGCACCTATTTCGGCCGATGTGTATCAGGCGGCAGCTAAGGAGTTCAATCCCGAGCATTGGGACCCGTACCATGTGGTAGAGGTGGCCAAGAAGGCCGGTATGCGTTCTGTCGTGTTCACGGCCAAGCACCACGACGGATTTTGCATGTACCACTCTTCACATACGTCTTTTAATATTGTGGAGGCTACACCGTACGGTCGCGATGTTATGGCCGGTTTGGCTGCAGCGTGTCGGGAGGGAGGGATAGCCTTTGGTGTCTATTTTTCGCTTATCGATTGGCATTTTCCGCAAGCCAATCCTATGTCCGGGCACAACGCAGATCCCATTACGCCGGAGCACCACCGCTTGAATATGAGCCAGGTAGAAGAGGTTTTGACCGGCTACGGGCCCATCTCGGAAATCTGGTTTGATATGGGGTCTCTGACGGTGGAGCAAAGCCGGGAATTGTACAATTTGGTTACGCATTTGCAGCCTTCGTGCATGGTGAGTGGCCGGTTGGGCAACGATTTTGGCGATTTCAGCGTGATGGCCGACAACCAGATTCCGGAGTACCACCTGGCCGTGCCTTGGCAGACCCCCGCCTCGGTTTTTAAGGAAACGTGGGGGTACCGTCGCTGGCAGGAGCGGGGAGCGTTGCAACCGAAAGTGGACGAGAAAATCAAAAGCTTGGTATATGTCATAGGCCGAGGCGGAAACTTTCTGCTGAACATAGGGCCGCGTTCCGACGGCAGCCTGGTGCCATTTGAAGAAAATGTCCTGTTGGAAATGGGCCGATGGATCCGTGTTAATAGTTCGGCCATTTACGGCACACAACCCAACCCCTTTGGTCACATCTTCCCGTGGGGCGAGGTGACTACAAAAGACAACAAGCTGTATCTTTTTGTCATGGACTCCTTTGCCGGGCAGATCATTCAGTTGCCTCGGATTCAAGGTACTGTGCAATCTGTCCGGATGCTTAGTGGTGCGGCACAACCGGGTGC
>MTBK01059062.1_pt1 | contig 11711 bp, 8 predicted proteins | sample 1535981 | NCBI WGS metagenome assembly MTBK01 (sample SAMN06109225, study PRJNA356200) | anaerobic digester metagenome | isolation source: biogas reactors fed with pig manure or primary and secondary sludge | place: Spain | collected 2016-06-30 | reverse complement strand
CTATTACAATTACCTTATTCCCCGGGCTCTATTTATTTTCCTGCTCCCGCCCCGGGCGCAGGGGCAAAGACTGCTTTAACCGGCAGTACCTTCGGGCCGGCCGAACGACGCGAGAAGCCGCCTTAACTGCCGAACCGCCGGCCGCCTTTCTTCGCGGCCGACAGATAAGCGCCCGCCGCCGCTTTTCCTCCCGCCAAGACTCCGGCTCACTTCGCCAGATCATACCCGGATCACCGGACAATTCCAAGAAAGGGCGAGGGGGCCGGAGCCCCCTCAGCCGGTTAAACGCCACTTCCAATCAACCCGCCTGCGGCAGGGGGATCGGCTTCGCTGCTGCAGCTTCAGGAGCGCCCTCCCGGGGCCTCGCTCCTTCTTTTGTCGCAGCCGTTGCCGCCCCTTTCCGGGGCTTTCAACACTTTCCGCTCCAGTCTGGCGGTCATCCCTTTCAACAGAGAATAGATACAGTAGAGCAGCCTTTCGAAAAGGCGGGTGCCTGGAGAAGCACCTTCCCCCGGTTCCGGTTTTTCCGGAGTCCCGGGCTCCGGCTCAGGAACCCCCGGCGGATCGGGTTCAGGCAGCGGTGCGGGTTTCTCCGGCAGCTCACCGGGCGGCGTCATTGGCGGCTCCGGCGGCGGTTCGTCAGCGAGCGGCGGGAGCGTGGCCAGAAGTCCGTTCAGGTAATCGCGGACAATGCTGAACCCATAATCCGCGTCAACCGCCCATCTGCCTCCCAGCTCCTCAACAAAACAGACCTGTCCGGCCCAGGGCTGCGCCAGCACAACCCGGTAGCGCCCGTGGGGCTCACCCACCGGTTTCAACCCGACATAGGCGCACATATGGTTGAAATGGCCCCGCACTCCTTCCTCCGGCGAAACAAAGGTCTCAAAATCGGCCGTGCTGTCCCCGACAGCCTGCTCCACCTTGATGCCGGCCCAGTTGTTCTGGGAGGCCTTGACCGCACCCCCGTAGCGCCCAAAAGCGGTCTCTTTGGCGCTCTGGGCATAAAGCACTTCCGGACGGAGCCCGGTACGGGCACCGCAGCTCCAGTAGACCGGAGCGATCTCGATAAAGCGGGGATGAGCCTGCCTTTTACGGGCCCATTCCTGCGCCTGCGCCGCCGTTACCGCCGCCTTGCCGGCAAGGGGGGTAATCCCGGAGGAAGGCAGCTGCAGCCGCACCGCCTCCAAAAAGGAATCCCACCCCCCGGGCCTTCCGCGGAGCACCCGGGGACAATTTTTACCGCTCCAGTGATGATGCTGTTTGACCTGAACCGGTTTCAGTGAAAAATCCCGCAGCAATTTTGCCGTCAGCCAAGCGGCTCTTTTTTCCGCCTCTGCGCGAATTCCGTCCCTGTTTTCACAGATCTCGATGCCGATACTTGTTCTGTTTCCGGGGCCCTCCTTCCCGTCTCCGGCATGCCAGCCGTTTTCATCGAGCGGCAGATGCTGCACGATGAAAGTATCATCCACCGTAAAATGCCAGCTGGCCGGGATGGAGGCGGCACTGTCGCCTTTCAGATAGAGTGCGTGAGCCTTGGCCCCGGCACCGGTTCCGGTGTTGGCTGTATCATGAATGGTCAGATAGCGGGGGTTCAACGGGTAACCCGGGCGGTTGCGCCGGCCCCGCGGGATCAGATCAACAATTATCGTCGGCATTGGCTTCACCTCCTGTGGCCGGATTTGAATCGGGCCGACAGTGCAGTGCAAGCCGGCCTGATTTACGGCCCGCTATATTGTAAGCAGCATCGGCATGTTTTGACACTACCGCTGAGCTATGCTTTGACAATCATCAGCCGGAGATAGCTGGGACAAGGTGAAGCCGGATTAAACCGGAGTGAGAGTCTCCCCGGGACAACGGCAACAAGATGAGGGATCGGCCAAAAACAGCGGGGTCAAGGGGTGCAAAATCCCGGGACTCCCCTGCCGGGCAGCCCCGGGAAGGTTATCCTTAAAGAATCGTGGCGCCGCCGTCGACATTGAGCACCTGCCCGGTGATAAATGAAGCGCCGTCCGAACAGAGAAACAACACCGGCTCAACAATATCAGCAGGCTCGGCCAGCCTCCCCAGGGGTATTCCCCGGACAATCTCCTCATGCACCTCCGGATTGGACCAGAAGGGCATGCTGAAACCGGTCTTGACCATGCTCGGCGCCACCGCATTGACCTGAATATTATCCGGCGCCAGCTCCAGGGCCAGCACCCGGGTGAGCGATTCGATCCCCGCCTTGGCCACACTGTAGATCCCCATCCCCGGAGCGGCCCGCCGCGCGGCGATGGAGGATATATTTACGATCTTTCCCCGTCCCTGCTCTTTCATGATCTGCGCCGCACTGCAGGAGCAGAGGTAGGTCCCGTTCAGATTCGTATCGATAATCTTTTGCCACGTGGCCGGTCCCGCAGCGGCGGTGGAAGGGGTCATCAGATTCATTCCCACGTTATTGATCAGGACGTCAACGCGGCCAAACGTCTCTCGGGCTCTCCGGAAAAGGGTGGCGACATCCTCTTCGCGGGCAATATGAGCCGGCAGGACCACCAGATTGCCGCCGGCATCGAGATCCGCCGCCGCCCGGTCAAGCCCCTCCTGTTTCCTGGCGCAGAGCACCACTTTCGCTCCCTCATTGTCCAGCAGGCGCCTTGCCAGCGCCAGCCCGATCCCCCGGCTGCCCCCGGTAATGACAAAAACCCGACCGCTCAAGCCGTAACAGAGCTGAACCAATTGATCTTCCTCCCATATCCCATTTTCACTGTTCCAGCGCCCCAGAGTTCCCAGGCCGGGAGAAGATACCTTTTCCGCAAAGGGATCGCCAAACCGGCCGGTCCCCCGCTGCACCTGGCCGAAAGCACCCTGCGGCTGCGCTTCCTCAAAGAAACGGACTCCGGTTTACGGCACCACCGCTTTTCGTTCGCTTTTCCGACGGGCTCTCCGGCGCATCAGCAGAATGAGCAGACCGATTAACCCCAGCACGATCAAGGCCGGCCAGAGCAGAAAGGGGATCGAGGAGACCTGGTTGATCCGTCCCCCTGTCTCCGCGTAGTACGGCTCGATCTGCGCCTCGCCCTGCTCATTCAAAGGCTGGGCGGCGGCATATTCGACCACCGTCTGCCAGACTTTCAGCTCCTCGCCGTCAACTTTGACGATGAGACTGTCCAGCTCCTCCTCGGGAACGGGATTGCCCGCGCTATCCTTCGGCTCGATCTTGAGCAGCGGCACCATCTCACCGGCCATGGGCAGAAAAGAGAGAATATACGAATCAGCAATGAGATTGTACAGCTTTTGATCGCCCCGTTTCAGGGGAACGTAGCTGTCTTCATCCGTCCCCTGGCGCCCCTCACCGGTGTAGCGTTCCGCCCGCACCACCGCCCGGGTCGAGGGAACAGGAACATTCAATCCGGGCACGGTAAAGAGAACCCCATTGCGAGGATTGTAGTCATAGCGCAACCCGGAAAATTGCAGATAAAAGGTTTTACCCAGGAGCTGCTCGAGCAACACCGACACCTCGAGAGCCCGGCGCACCTCCTCCCCGGTCAGGTAGAGCGACACCACCGGATACCCGGCCTTTCCATCCGGACCGATCCCCAGTCCGATGAGATCGGCCAGATCGTAGAAGGAAACCTTGCTGCAGGAATGCTCCAGACTGCCGGAAATGAGATCGCCGCGGATGGATCCGTTGGCCTGAATGGCAAAATCGGCCCGCTGCCCCATCTTTTGTGAAGTCACCAGGCGCATCGCATCAGCGATAAAGTTACCCAAAGGGGATTCCCTTGGTGAAGGGTTTTCCAAAATATTAAAATCACAACGGGTCACCGGATCGAGGATGTTTAAAAAGCGTCCCCCCGTCCGCCTGGCGATGAGTGCATTGAGTTCACTGGTATAGCCTTTAACCGCTTGATCAACCTGCCGGTGCAGCGCAAGCTTGTCGTCAAGGGGAATCAGGGAAGGCTTCTCCGGACCGTTGCGCAACCGCACCGCCCCCTGCTGCGGATCAATAGCCAGCTCCAGGAAACCGTAGCATTCCAGCATGGAACCGGCCTGGACAATAATGGTCTCTCCTTCGATGACCGGCTCCACCAGCGCCGTGTGGCAGTGCCCCCCGACGATGAGATCAATTCCGGCGACCTCCCGGGCCAGTTCGCGGTCTTCGTCGACTCCGGAATGGGTCAGGGCGATGATCAGATCGGCCCCCTCCATCTGTAACCCGGCGACCATCTTGGCGGCAGTTTCGTGTTGATCGGTAAATTTCATCGGTTCCGGGCTGTTGGTTACGGTGATGGCATTTTCCCCGATGAGCCCGAAAAGGCCGACGGTGAGCCCGTTTTCAAGCTCAAATATTTGTTTTTCCCGGAAGATCTCCGCCAGCGGATGCCCCGGCGGCGGAACCGTATTGGAGGCAAGCAACACTGTTTTCTCGCTCGCTTCGGGATAACCCGCCGCCTCGAGATATTGAACCAGCAGATCGGTGCCGAAATCATACTCATGATTGCCGATGGCGGCGGCATCGTATCCGAGCAGATGCATCACCGCTATCTGGGCGGGAATCCCTTCGGGAACAAGCCAGCCGAAAGGCGTTCCTCCGGTAAAATCGCCGGCTGACAAAAGCAAAACCGGCTCGCCCTCCGCCGCTTTTTGTTCCCGGATTGCCTCCACCGCCGTCGCAAGGCGGGCGTAGCCTCCGACAGTGGGGTTTGGCAAATCAGGACGAAAATCGACCGCCGGGGAATGGGGAATCATCGCAGAATGCTCGTCATTGGTATGGATAATTGTTACAAAGAGCTCCCCGGCCTCCCCTCCTTCACCCTTCACGGAAATCAGTTGCCCCGGCATAACAGAACAAAGCGCTATTGTTGCGACAACCAAAATGATTCGCAGCAGGGATGCTGCGGATCGAGCTGTCCGGCCCATGGCGATCCCTCCCAATATCATCTGACTGAAAATGATTTTATCACAGATGGTTGATTTTTAAAAATAGTGCCCCATTAATGATCCGCCGAAATCAAAAGGTGTCTCAGGGGCCGGCGCCCGGAAAGCATGTCCGGCGCCGCTAGAGCTTCTCTTCTTTCAGCAGGGCTGCCAGAGCGGCGGCAGTGGAAACCGGAGGAAGACAGCGGCGCTCACGGCAGAGGCTGGCGGTAACCTTTTCCCGGGGGGGGACCGCCTGCTCAACAGGGGGAGCAGCTGCTTTACCCTCTTTTTTACCGCTGCCGGCGGGGTGTAGAAGAAGTAACAGGTTGGGGTGAAATTGGCGCCGCACCAGATCCGCCATCGCCCCGGCTTCAGCCGAGTCCGTCTCACCGGCGATAGTCAGTTCCGCGACGGGACCAAGGGCAAAATCGTGTGCTGCAAGCATCCCGGCGTATGCCTCCGGCGAGCGCTGCAGTTCCCCGGAAAAAGCGCGGATGATCGCTTCGCCGCGCTCCGATAACTCCTCACGACCGGTTAAGCGGCCCAGTTGCAGCAGATTCAAAGCAGCCACCGCATTGCCCGAAGGGAGCGCCCCGTCGGCGGCATCGGCCAGGACGGGAAGACCGCTGTCCTGATCGATACCGGTGAACTGCAGCGCGCCGCTGTCACTCTGGAACAGTTCGAGCATCGATTCGTTCAGTGAGAGCGCTCCCTCCAGGTGAGCGCTGTTGAAGCTGGTCCGGTACAGCTCCAGCAGCCCCCGGATCAGGAAAGCATAATCATCGAGATAGGCCGGTAAAGCCGCTTCACCGCCGCGGTAACGCCGCTGCAGCCTGCCGTCCGCAGCGATCATTTTATCCCTGATAAAGGAGACGGCCGCTTCCGCCGCTTCAGTGTAGAGCGGTACCCCCAGTACGGCGCCGCCGCGGGCCAGGGCGGCGACAGCGAGACCGTTCCAGGCAGTGAGAATTTTGTCATCTCTGAAGGGACGTTCCCGGCTGTTGCGAGCCAGCAGCAACTTTTTCCCCGCTGCCTCAATCAGCTTGCGCAAAGCCGCCGGACTGATCCCTTTTTCCGCCGCAAATTGTTCATCGTCATGCGGGCGGTGCAAAATGCTCCGTCCGCTTTCAAAATTTCCGTCTGTTGTCACCCCGAAATAGTCAGCAACAATAGCGCCCTGTTCTTTTCCGAGGACTGCAGCTATCTCTGCGGGGGTCCAGAGATAGAAGAGCCCCTCCTCCCCTGCAGTATCGGCATCCTCGGCAGTACAAAAAGCGCCCTCCGGTGTGCGCAGATCGCGCAGCAAATATTCAAAGATCGCCCGGGCTGCAGTGGCAAACTCCTGCTCCCCGGTAGTCTGATTCGCTTCAAGGTAAGCGATTGCCAGCAGCGCCTGATCGTAAAGCATCTTTTCAAAATGCGGCGCCAGCCAAGCTTCGTCGGTGGAATAACGGTGGAAACCATAACCGATCTGATCGCAAATACCGCCCCGGGCCATGCTCCTTAACGTGGCCGTAACCATCTGCAGCGCCTTCACCTCGCCGGTTCGCTTCCAGTAGCGCAGCAGAAAGGTGAGCCGGTGCGGCACCGGAAATTTGGGGGCTCCGCCGAAACCGCCGTAGCGCTCGTCAAAACTGTCATGCAACCGGCGGTAAGCCTCATGAAGCACCGCGCTTCCGGGCTGCGCAGCCTCGCCGGCCTCCCGGCCCTGCTCCGCCAGCGCCTGGATCAACTGCTCGCCGGCCGCAAGGGCCTGCTTTCGCTTCTGCCGCCACAGCTGAGCCAGGCGAGGCAGCAGCTCCATCATTCCGCTGATCCCGAAGCGGCTGTGCTTCGGAATATAGGTGCCGGCAAAGAAGGGCTTCTTCTCGGGGGTCAAAAATACGGAGAGCGGCCACCCCCCCTGGCCGGTGAGCGCCTGGCAGGCGCTCATATAGAGCTGATCCAGATCGGGGCGCTCCTCCCGGTCCACCTTGATGGAGATAAAATGCTCATTTAGAAGCGCTGCGACCTCATCATCCTCGAAGCATTCCCTGGCCATCACATGGCACCAATGGCAAGTCGCAGTGTGGCCTGGTCACGAGTACCCAATAGACAGGAATATCGGCTTGTTCTCTTGATCTGCTTTGATAAAAGCTTCATCTTCCCAAGGATACCAGTCCACGGGATTATAGGCATGCTGCAACAGATAGGGGCTTTTTTCCCTGATCAGTCTATTGGGTTTCTCAGTGAGCTTCATGGGCATCACCCCCCGATAAGCAATCTGGTTAAGCTATGATACCCCACCCTCAAAATTAAATTATTAATTAAAAACATCGGGCGTATCACCAGTTGCCTGCACCGCGGCCCAATCGATAGTGGATGGTTTTTTCAGATTAGTTACCCAGGCAGCCTTGTGCTCAGATCATAAGAAAGCCTGTCAGCATTTCGATTCTGGGATAAGCGATGGCGGTTCAACATCTTGTATGGCCATATACAACAAATAAACGGCAATCTCAAGATCGTTGTAGACCCCGCCCCCCGGAAATTCCGCTGCCCGCCGCCAGATAATATTTTTGGTTCCCCTTTTCCTAGAGCCGCTTTTCCAAAGTGAGATAAGAATAGACCGCTTCCTCTGCATCCCCCGTCTCCATTATCAGATAGGCAATCCCGGTCAATCCGCCGCTCTCTTTTTTGAAAGCAATGTCGAACACCGTCTTTTTGTCAAAGGCAAACCGGAAGCGGAGCATCCCGTTTTCAGCCACTTCGGCGGAAGTATCTCCTCCGAACGGCGAAGGTTCACCGATTTGCTCATCTTTTACAATTACGTTCACCGCGTAATCTTTTCCGGAGAGGTGGCGGATATCGAACACCATTTCTGTGATCTCGTAGGCCGCATCTTCCGCCGAATAATCGCTCTTCTCCTGCCCGCTGTCCCAGTTGATAATAAGCTCGACGTCCCAAATACCGGCGATCTCATCGGGCGAAGGAGAGATCAAAAAGTTGCCATAGCGATCATCTCCTGCGGGTTGATCAGGGCTGCAGCCGACGGTGTTTGCAGCCATCACCAGTATCAGCAAAACAAAAAACAGAATGTCAACGGGTTCACGCTTTTTCCCCGGTTTCATCTTGGTCCTCCTTGTCGCTGCGGCGGCCTGACACACCCCGGCAGCATCAGGCCGGGAATGTCGGCGCTTCTTTCTCAGCTGCCGATGACTTCGGCTCAACTTTCCAGATGTCCTGTTTTAATTTTGACGAAATCTTCGACAGCGGAATAGTTCTCTGAGCTGCAGAAGAGAGCAATATTATTCATCGGGCCGCTGCGCAGCAGAATGGTGTGGCTGCGGGGTTTGTAGCTCACCCTGGTGATACGGTTCCACAGCAACAGCTCCTCCTGTCTCGACTGTGCCAGCGTCCCGGCGCCTACCGCCGCCGGTTTGCCGGAAAGCACTCCCAGCACAATGGCCAAAGTGTTGACGATCCGGTTCTTTTTGGCCTGCCCGGTCTGGGTCCGGTAAAGCGCTCCATTATCATCGAGGATAAAATCCATCTCGTATTTTCCCCGGTAGACGATCATTAGAAAGAGCCAGGTGAAAAACAGAAGTGCCGCAATGAGACCGAGGCCGTAGAGAGCGTAAACCCCGTCTCCCGAGGCCACAATCAGGATGATTGCCACCAGGGCCAGGGGAATACCGATCGCCAGGCCCAGCTGTTTTAGGACCACGGTATTTTTAAAAATGGGCAAAGAGATGCTCCAGCTCATTTTTCCGGACCAGTCCGTCCCGGCTGTATCACCGGCACCCCCGGAACCCACCGGCGGCACTCCGGCAGGCTGCGCTTCCACTTTTGTTCCGCAGGAAGCACAGAATTTGGCTGTTTCCGGAAGCCCGGCTCCACAGTTTTGACAGTGCATTGTCTTTCCTCCTTTTTCAAAGCGGTCGGACCACAGCAGGCCGTGAACTTTCACGGCGAGGAAACATGAACTCACCGGTTGAGCAAACAATGACTGGGTAACCGCGGCATTTCTGGAGCAAAATTGCTCCCTTCACCGCCCGTACAGGAATCGGGCGAACTGTCCTCGGCAACGCTCAAAGCCCTGATCAGTTACGGACCGGGAAATTCATCAGCCGGGGAGCAGCAGAAAAGCTGGCCGGTAGCGGCGATCTTCCTTTATCATCTCCCCGGCGTCCGCCTTTCGGGATTTTGCCGCCTTCCCCTTTCACCCGACCCCAAACCTTTCGCTTCACCCTTTGCTGAACCGGACAGCTCACTGCAACCGGTTTTAATAGTGCAGGCGCCGTCCCTTGAAATATTCCTGGGGGATCCCGACCCCGGGCTTGCAGGGATCGCGAGGGTCGGATTTACCGCCCCGGCTGGTGTAATCGTAGATCACCGCCGGCACGTTTAAGGCATCAGGGGTGATCGCATTAACCCCCAGATCGATGACATTATCGGCTGTCTCCTTGGCGCTGGTGCACATCTCATGGTGCAGCTTCATCAAATCGTCGTGCAGCTTCTCGTATTTGCGCCAGGCCGCCTCTTTCTCATCCCAGCCGCCAAATTGCCCGTGTTGCTTGACCGTATCCTGATACTCCCGGTAAGCTTTCTTCGCTTTTTCAGCAGCGGACATCTCCCGGTCGAGCGTCCGGGTGGTGTTGTAGCTGCTGCGCGCTGTTTTTACCGCCGCCACAGCGAGGGTGATCCCCCCCACCACCGCGCCGACCGCTTTCCAGGTCAGCCAGGCCTCCATCACCAGGGTGCCGTCGGGATCGATATGGGAAAGGGGGTTGTTCGCCCCGTAGACATAGCTGTTGGTGCCTCCGGCAAAGCCGAGGGGGTCCCTTTGCACAAAGCGGCCCCAGGTTGCCCAGTAGAAGCGCTTTTTCATGTAGTAGAGCCCCCCGCCCTCATCGACAGCTCCGTAAGCGCCGCTGAAGGTAAACGGATTATCCACCCCTTCGCTGCTGCAAACAGAAAGGCCGAAAGGCGAGTAGGCATACGCTGCGGCGATCTCGCCGCCGCTGCCGGTCAGGGCGAGGGTGTTGCCGCCCTGGTCATAGTGATAGAAGAGACTTTCTCCGGCAGCATCGATCATCGCCACCGGGCGGTGGTGGCAGTAGAGATAGCAGCGCCGGACGGTCCCCCCGGCCGCTTCAAAGAGCAGGTTGCCCGTAAGATCGTAACCATAGCGGCGGAGGGCGCCGTCAACGCTGCTCTGGACACGGTGCCCCAGGCTGTTGTAGCGGTACTGCCGGCCGGCAGAGCCCCGGGTCAGCTCAACGAGCCGGTTTTCGGCATCGTAAAGCGCCTCCCAGCCCGGTGCTCCGGTGAGGTTCCCGTCGGCATCGTAGCTGAAAGAGGATGAACCGGCGGCGGCGATCTGGTCGGCCGGATTGCAGGATAAGCTGAAGTCGCCGTCCACCGGGGGCGCCAGGGGCTGGAACCCTCCTTCCTCGAGGATGGCGCCGGCGGCGTCGCGCCGGTAGCGCCGTTCGATGAAAATGTCATCTTCTCCGGCATGTTTCAGCACCACCATGCGCTCGTTTTGATCGTACTCGTAACTGCTGGTGGTGCCGTTGGAGCGCTCCTCGCGCACCAGGTTGCCCGCAGGGTCGTAGCTGTAGCGGACCCAGCCGCCGGCCCAGCTGATCTCTGCCGGCCGCATACGGCTGTCGTAGCTGTAGCTAACAGTCAGGCCGCCGGGATAGGTGATCGTTTCAACAGGGCCGGCGGCGCTCCAGCTGCAGGAGACCGCCAGGCTGTCCGGATAGGCGATCTTCTGCAGACGGCCGCATTCATCGTAATCAAAGGTGCTCGTTCCGGTTTCATCAGTCGCTTCAATCAGGTTGCCGCCGCCGTCATAGCGGAGGCGGCCCCTCTCCCGGCCGTCGTGAAATATCTTTTCCAGGAGACCGTCGGGATCATAGGCAAAACCGAGCCCCTTGCCGCGGGCCCCTTTCTGCGCCACCACCCGGCCGAGGGCATCCCGTTCCAGCGAGACGACGGCACCGAGGGGATCGCTGACGGCGACCCGGCGGTGGCACCGATCGTAGCGGAAGCGGGTCGCTCCGCCCCCTTCCACTTGGTAGGAGAGCAGATTTCCGGCGTGATCGTAGTCAAAGAGCTGCTTCTGCCCCAGGGCGTTGAGCACTTCGGTGAGGCGGCGGGCTCCGTTGTAGCGGTAGCGAGTCAGCCGCCCGCAGCGATCCCGGTGGGAGAGAAGATCATTGTTCCCGTCGTAGGCCAGCTCGGCGGACGCGGCGGCGGCGTCGATCTCCTTGATCGCGTTGCCGTTGGCATCGCGTTCGTACCCCCGGCTGAACCCCCGTTCATCGGTGGAGAGCAGACTGTAACAGCAGTCGTAGAGCAGCCTTTTCTCGGCGCCGTCAGGATGGCGGTGGGCGGTGAGCCGGCCGTTGTCGTCGTGCTCACAGGCGGCGCTGTGGCCAAGCGTATCGGTGACCGCAAGCGGCCGGTAGCCGTATTCATCATAGGAGAAGGTGACGGTGCCGCCGGCGGCGCCGCTCACTTGCACCACGTTGCCGAAACGGTCGTACTCGTAGCGGATTTTCTGCCCGCCAAACCCGCTCAGCAGGACGGGCAGGCCCTGTTCATTGTAATCGATGGAGCTGGCGCGGCCGGCGGGGCTGGTGATTCCCACCAGGCTGTGGCGGTCGTTGTAGCGGTAGGCCCATCTGCCGCCCAGGGGATCGGTAATCCCGGTGAGGTTGCCAAAGTGATCGTAGGAGAAGGTGAGCGCTTCACCGGCCTGATCGATCTCTTTGATCTGGTTGCCGGCCCCGTCGTATTCCCAGCTGATTTCGCCGCCGTTG
>MTBK01242276.1_pt1 | contig 11713 bp, 11 predicted proteins | sample 1535981 | NCBI WGS metagenome assembly MTBK01 (sample SAMN06109225, study PRJNA356200) | anaerobic digester metagenome | isolation source: biogas reactors fed with pig manure or primary and secondary sludge | place: Spain | collected 2016-06-30 | reverse complement strand
GGTCAGGGCTGAGGTCAGGGCTGGAGTCGCTCGATGAGGTCACCGGTGATCCGGATCCGGTTGTGGACGCGATTCTCCCGGCCCTGCCAGAACTCGACGGTCTCCGCGGCCATCCGGTAGCCGCCCCAGTGCGGCGGCACCGGCACGTCACCGCCGGCGAACCGCTCGGTGACAGCCTTGAGTTGGTCGAGCAGTTCGGCACGTGACGCGATCGGGCGGGACTGCTCCGAAGCCCACGCGCCCAACTGCGACCCGCGGGGCCGCCGAGCCCAGTACTCCGCGGTCTCGGCGGCGCTGACCTTGGTCACCGTGCCACGCACATGCACCTGGCGGCCCAGCGCGTACCAGGGGAAGGTCACTGAGGCGTACGGGGCGGCCGCGAGTTCGCCGCCTTTGGCCGAGTCGTAGTTGGTGTAGAACGTCACCCCGTCTTCGTCGACGCTCTTACAGAGCACCGTGCGGGTGACCGGCCGGCCGGAGTTGTCCACCGTGGCCAGCACCATCGCATTGGGTTCGGCCACGCCGGCTTCCTCGGCCTCGTGGATCCACTCGTGCAGCAGTGCCAGCCAGCCCCCGGCCAGCCAGTCGACGTCGAGATCGCTGCTGCCGTCCTTCTCCACCGATCCGTACTCGACCCGCATTGCGGCCAGTCGCTCGGCGTGCGGCCGTTCGTCGCGTTCAACCACGGCCTCACGGTACGCCCGGCCCGGGCGGGTGCGAGAATCCGACCATGACTGTCCTACCGGACGACTTCGTCGCGGGCCTGGAAGGCGTCGTCGCCTTCACCACCGAGATCGCCGAACCGGATAAGGACGGTGGATCGCTGCGCTACCGCGGGGTCGACATCGAGGACCTGGTGGCCCATCGGGTCACCTTCGGTGACGTGTGGGCCCTGCTGGTGGACGGGCGGTTCGGCGACGGACTGGTGCCGGCCGAGCCCTTCCCGCTGCCGATCCACACCGGCGACGTCCGGGTCGACGTCCAGGCCGGGCTGGCGATGCTGGCACCGATCTGGGGTTATCAGCCGCTGCTGGACATCGACGACGAGACCGCCCGCGGCCAGTTGGCCCGCGCGTCGGTGATGGCGCTGTCCTATGTGGCGCAGTCCGCCCGCGGTCTGGGCCGGCCGGCCGTCCCACAGCGGGTGATCGACGAATGTGCAACGGTCACCGAGCGTTTCATGACCCGGTGGCACGGCGAGCCGGACCCGAGGTACGTCGAGGCCATCGACGCCTACTGGGTGTCGGCCGCCGAGCACGGGATGAACGCATCGACGTTCACCGCGCGGGTGATCGCCTCCACCGGCGCGGACGTCGCCGCCGCGCTGTCCGGTGCGGTCGGAGCGATGAGCGGGCCCCTGCACGGCGGGGCGCCGGCCCGGGTGATCCCGATGATCACCGAGAGCGAGCGAACCGGAGACCCCCGCGCGGTGGTGCGCGGCATCCTCGACCGCGGCGAGAAGCTGATGGGTTTCGGCCACCGGGTGTACCGGGCCGAGGATCCCCGCGCCCGGGTGTTGCGGGCCACCGCCCGTCGCCTCGGGGCGCCACGCTACGAGGTGGCCGCCGCCCTGGAACAGGCGGCGCTGGCGGAGTTGCGGGAGCGCCGGCCGGACCGGGCGATCGAGACCAACGTCGAGTTCTGGGCGGCGGTCATCCTGGACTTCGCCGAGGTGCCGCCGTCGATGATGCCGGCGATGTTCACCTGCGGGCGCACCGCGGGATGGTGTGCGCACATCCTCGAGCAGAAACGGCTGGGCAGGCTGGTGCGGCCGGCCGCGGTCTACGTCGGCCCGCCGCCCCGCTCGGCGGAGTCGGTCGCGGGCTGGGATCGGATCGCGCACACCGCCGGCGTGGACAACAACGACGCCGACACCGACGCCGTTCCCGCCGACACCCTTCCCGTCAACGCATAGGAGATCAGCATGGCCGCCGCTGTCGAACCCGCACTCTCCCCGCACCTGGTCGTCGATGACGCCGCGGCCGCGATCGACTTCTATGTAAGGGCTTTCGACGCCGTCGAACTGGGCCGTGTTGCCGGCTCCGACGGAAGACTGGTGCACGCCGCCGTCCGGATCAATGGCGGCACGGTCATGCTCAACGACGATTTCCCCGAGATGTGCGACGGCAAGAGGTCGACCCCGGCGGCACTCGGCGGCACCCCGGTGACGATCCACCTGACCGTCGGCGATGTCGACGACAAGTTCCAGCAGGCCGTCGATGCGGGTGCGACGGTGGTCATGCCGTTGGCCGACCAGTTCTGGGGCGAACGGTACGGCGTCGTGCAGGATCCGTTCGGGCACCAGTGGTCGCTGGGCCAACCGGTCCGCGAGGTCAGCTACGAGGAGATCCAGGAGGCGATGCGGTCCATGTGACCACCGCCCCTGTGACCACCGCCCCTGTGACCACCGCCCCGGCGTGGTGACCGACGGGATTGTGCGGCGGCGACCAGGTCGGCCACCGTGGTGAACTTCACCCGCGGCCGGCCCTCCCCAGCACCCTGCGACCGTTCGGCGTCATCGATCGCCCGCCACCCGGCTGCGTCGACCAGATCGGGCTGCCGCGCCCGGATCAGCTTGTCCAACAACGCCGCCCGCCGGACCGGATCCACCAGTCGACCGTCGTTGAAATCGCCGACCAGCGCGGCGACGGTCTGCATCGCACAGGATTTGTTGGTCCCGATGAAGCCGGTCGGGCCGCGTTTGATCCAGCCCGCCACGTAGGCGCCGGCGACCGGGCGGCCGGTGACCGGGTCGACGACGCGCCCGCCGACGTTGGGCACCACCCCGGCGGCGTCGTCGAACGGCAGTCCGGCGACCGGACGGCCCCGGTAGCCGATCGAGGTGAGCACGAGTCCGGCGTCGAGGCGGACCGTCTCTTCGCCGCCGGTTCGTCTGAACTGCACACCCTCGGCGCGGTCGGCACCGAGGACCCGGGTCGGGGTGAGCCGGTAGGCCAACCGGATCCGCCGACGGCCCGGCTCCGCATCGGCCCCCGCATCGGCACCGGGCAGGGCGGCCAGCACCTCCAGTTTGGCCCGGGTGACCGGATCCTGGGCGGCAAGCAGATCGGCGCGTACCAGGACTCGGTCGGCATCGTCGAGCACGACGTGCGAACCGGTGGTCAACCCGATGAGTTCCGGCAGCGTGAATGCCGATTCGGCCGGTCCGCGACGGGCCGCAACGACGACCTCGCGCACCGCCGACGTGCGCAACGCCGCCAGTGCGGCGTCGGAGATGTCCGTCGCCGCAAGCTGTTCCGGGTCGGTAGTGAGGATGCGCGCGACATCCAGGGCGACGTTGCCGTTGCCGATCACCACCGCCGTCGGGTGGTTGAGGTCGACCGGCAGACCGGCGGAACGGGGATCGCCGTTGATCCAGCCGACGAGTTCGGTGGCGCTGCCGGTGCCGGGCAGGTGCATACCCTCGACGTCGAGACGGCGTTCATGGGCGGCCCCCACCGTGTACAGCACGGCATGGTGATGCTCAAGTAACTCGTCGTGCGAAATATGCTGCCCCACCGTGACATTGAGGTAGAAGCGGAACCCGTCGCGCCGGCTCATCCGGTCGAAGAGTCCGGTGATCGCCTTGGTCCGCGGGTGATCCGGAGCCACCCCGGCCCGGACCAGTCCGTACGGCGTGGGCAGCGCGTCGAAGACGTTGACCCGCACCCGGGCCTGGGTGAGCAGTTCGTCGGCGGCGTACATGCCGGCCGGCCCGGACCCGACCACCGCCACCTTCAGTCCGCCGTGTTCGGGGCGTGGGGCCGGCAGCACCGGTGCCAGTTTGGTGGTGGGCGGCACCTTCGCCCCGGCCGGCCGGGGCGGGTAGTAGGCCGCGTTGATGTCGACGAATGGCAACTGCGCAGCGGTGAGCCGGGTGTCGGCGACGATGGCGCCCACTGGGCAGGCCGTCACGCAGGCCCCGCAGTCCACGCACGCGTCCGGGTCGATGTGCAGCATCTCGGCGGTGCCGAACCCCGGTTCGTCCGGGCTGGGATGGATGCAGTTGACCGGGCAGGCGTAGACGCACGACCCGTCCCCGCAGCAGGACTGGGTGATGACGTGGGGCATAAGGCCGTCTCCGCCGGCGTCAGGCGGCGGTGACGATGTGGCGGCGTTGCGGTTCGCTACGGAACCGACTAGGCGGGCCGTCGATCTTGCAGATCCGCCACATCAGCTTTGCCAGCGGGTTCATCAGCCCGGTGTCGTGGCACAGCATCCGCACGTCGGCGAACATGTCGCGGAGCAGTTGGCGGGATTCCGGGGCGTCGAAGAACAGTTCCTTGCGGACCTCGCGCGGGATCCCGAACTGCCGGAAGAAACTGCGCGGCGGTACCAGAATCGCCTGACACAGCACCCGCATGATGATCGGCACGTTCAGTGACAGCAGCAGCCGTTGCCCGCGCCGCAGATGCGGCAGCCGCTTGCGCAGGTACTCGTGGGCAAACGAGATGTGCCGGGCCTCCTCGGCCACATGGATGGCCATCACCCGGGACATGATCGGGTGCAGTTCCTTGCCCTCTCGCAGTACGTCCTTCTGGGTGTGGTCGATGGGTTCCTCACCGGCGAGCACGCCGAAGAAGAACGGGATGGGCAGCGGCCCGGGGACCAGGGGGATGAGCGGGGACAGCCAGCGCAGCAGCCGCGGCATTCCCGGCACGTCGGTGCCGATGCGGTTGACCATCTCCTGAAACATCAAGGTGTGGTTGCACTCTTCGACCGCCTCGTGCAGGCAGTACCGGTACTCCGGGGAGCCGTTGGGCACCCAGAACGAGTAGTTCATCAACCCGCGGATGAGGATCGACTCGAACTGAAGTCCGACTTTGGCGACGTTGGCCTGGCGCCACTGGCCGATCTCGATCTGCTTCTCGACGGGCTGGGACCGGTACCACGGGTGCCGGCCCAGGGGGTCGGTGGCCGGCAGGATCCAGCGTTCATCGCCCGGTGTCACGGCAAACTCCGGCGAGTCCCAGTCGATATCGGTGTAGGGGTTGAAGTTCCGCCGCACCGAACCCTCGGACAGCGTCGTCAGCATGTCCACGTACTCGGCGTCGTCCCGCACCTCCATGTTGCGCCGCCAACGTCGGACCATTCGGGTTCTCGCCATGGCAACCCTCCCAGGGGTTTACATTCCGGTACGGATTGTCCAAAACGGTACCGCAGGTATCGCATACCTGTCCATACCCGGAACGTAGTTAGCTGATCCGGGCTTCTACCCTTGTCGCATGGCCGATCCTGCCCAGCTCACCATCCCCGCCGACCTCAAGCCCGCCGACGGCCGCTTCGGTTGCGGGCCCTCGAAGGTGCGACCCGAGCAGTTGACGGCGCTGAGCACCACCGCCGCCGCGCTGTTCGGCACCTCGCACCGGCAGGCCCCGGTGAAGAATCTGGTCGGCCGGGTGCGCTCGGGCCTGAGTGAACTGTTCCGGGCGCCGGACGGCTACGAGGTGATCCTCGGCAACGGCGGGGCCACCGCGTTCTGGGACGCCGCCGCGTTCGGTCTGATCGACAACCGCTCGCTGCATCTCACCTACGGTGAGTTCAGCGCCAAGTTCGCCTCGGCGGTCGCCGCCAACCCGTTCGTCGGCGACCCGATCGTCATCAGGGCCGAAGCCGGAAGTGCGCCGGCACCGCAGTCCGACCCGTCAGTCGACGCGATCGCCTGGGCGCACAACGAGACCTCGACCGGGGTGGCGGTCCCGGTGGTGCGCCCCGACGGTTCCGGTGACGCCCTGGTGCTCATCGACGCCACCTCCGGTGCCGGCGGTCTGCCGGTGAACCTGGCCGACGTCGACGCCTACTACTTCGCCCCGCAGAAGAACTTCGCCGGCGACGGCGGGCTGTGGCTGGCGATGCTGTCGCCCGCCGCGCTGGCGCGGGTCGAGAAGATCGCCGCCTCCGGTCGCTGGGTGCCCGACTTCCTGTCCCTGCCGATCGCGGTGGACAACAGCCTCAAGAACCAGACCTACAACACCCCGGCCATCGGCACCCTGGTGCTGCTGGCCGAGCAGATCGACTGGATGCTGGGCAACGGCGGGCTGGACTGGGCCGTCGGGCGCACCGCCGATTCCGCCGCCCGGCTGTACTCCTGGGCCGAATCCTCCGAGTACGCGCTGCCGTTCGTCGCCGACCCGGCGTTGCGGTCCCAGGTCGTCGGGACGATCGACTTCGTCGACGGGGTCGACGCCGCGGAGGTGGCCAAGGTGCTGCGGGCCAACGGCATCGTCGACACCGAGCCGTACCGCAAGCTGGGCCGCAACCAGCTTCGGGTGGCGATGTTCCCGGCCGTCGACCCCGAGGACGTCACCGCGCTGACCCGCTGCGTCGACTGGGTCGTCGAGCGGCTGTAGTCCCCGCGCCGACCCCCGCCGCCGAACCGCGTCCGTGATACTGGCGTGTCCTGGCCGTGATGGCGCCGCGATCCGGCTAGGGTCGGACACGAAGGAGGTCGGCGTGCGGGAGTTAATGCTCATTGGTCTCGATGTCGACGGTAAGCACCTCATCTGTGAGGGTGGCGACCCGGCCGACAAGTTCCTGATCCGCGTCGACGACAGGTTGCGTGCCGCCGCCCGTGGCGACCGCCCCCGGCCCGGCCAGAACCCCCGAGACAATGAGGTGAAGGGCGTGCTGAGTCCTAAAGACATCCAGGCCCGCATCCGTGCCGGTGCGTCCGTCGAAGAACTCGCCGAGGCGTCCGGTACGGACATCGCCAAGATCGACCGGTTCGCCCACCCGGTGCTGCTGGAACGCCAGCGTGCGGCCGAACTGGCCACCGCGGCACACCCGGTGCTTGCCGACGGCCCCACGGTGGCCACCCTGCTGGAGACCATCGCCACCGCACTGGCTTCGCGCGGAATGAGCGCCGAGTCCACCGACTGGGACGCCTGGCGCAACGAGGACGGCCGCTGGACGGTGCGGATGTCCTGGCAGGCCGGCCGGTCGGAGAACTTCGCGCATTTCCGCTTCACCCCCGGTTCGCACGGCGGCACCGTCACGGCCATCGACGAGGCGGCCAGCGAACTGATCGACCCGGAGTTCGAGCGTCCGCTTCGCCCGGTGGCTCCGGTGGCTCAGTTGGCGTTCGACCAGCCTGATTTCAGCGCGACGGCTCCGCCGTCCGCCACCCCGATTCCCGCCACTCAGGCGTCCGCGCAAGCGCCCGCCGCGCAACCGCCCGCGAAGCGGGGCAAGCGCAAGCCGGAGATTCCAGCTTGGGAGGACGTCCTGCTCGGGGTGCGTACCAGCGGCGAGCGCTGAGTTATCTGAGCGTCAGGGCTTATCTGAGCGTCAGGGCGAGCAGCACGATCCAACCGATCGCCACGCCCACGCCCATCCCGAAGACCAGCCAGCGCCGGACCGGCACCCGTCGCCACCCCCACAGCGTCGGCGCCAGACCGCCCACCGCGACCACGTTCAGCCCGATCGAGATCAGCGGGTGCACCCGGATCATGCCCAGGCTCAGCACCACGATGGCCGCGGCCGTGACCGCGGCGGTGAACGTCGCCACCGTCAGTCCGGTTCCCCAGGGCGTCGGCTCGTCAGGCACCCGGTGATGCTAGCCGGGTCGCGCCGCCCCGTTTATCCACCGCCACGGCCGCGTTCGTAGAACGCCAGGGCCGCTGCGGTCGCGACGTTGAGCGAGTCGGTCCCACGTGACATCGGAATGCGGACCCGGGCGTCGCTGCGGCGCAGCACGGTCTCGGTCAGCCCCGGCCCCTCCGCACCGACCAGCACCGCCACTTTGGGGTCGGCCAGTCCGCTCATCACCTCGGCGAGGGTGCCGGCCCGCGGGTCCGGCGTCATCGCCAGCAGCGCGAAACCGTTGTCCCGCACCATGTCCAGATCGTCCGGCCAGCGCTCGGACCGGGCGAACGGCACCAGCAGCGCATGCCCCATCGACACCCGCACCGCGCGGCGGTACAGCGGATCGGCGCACCCGGCGCCGAAGATGACCGCGTCGACGCCGAGTCCGGCGGCGTTGCGGAAGATCGACCCGAGGTTCTCGTGGTCGTTGACTCCCTCGAGCACCGCGAGGGTGCGAGCCTGGGCGATGACGTCGGCGACGGCGAGTTCCGGCGGTCGGCGGGCGGCGGCCAGCACCCCGCGGTTGAGGTGGAAGCCGATCACCGCCGCCATCACCTCCGCCGATGCCCGATAGAACGGGACGTCAACGCCGGCCAGGTCGTCGGCCAACTCCGACAGTCGCCGGTCGGTGCCCAGCAGGGCGTGCGGGACGAACCGGGAGGCCAGCATCCGCTGCACCACCAGCACACCCTCGGCGATCACCAAACCCTTCCCCGATGGCAGATCTGGTCGCCGGTCGACGCTGTTGAGGTCACGGAAATCCGCCACCCGGTCGTCGTCCGGGTCGGTGATGTCGATGACCTCGGGCACGGGTGACCAACCTACGCCGGTTACGGTTACGGAGATGTCGACCGATCTACAGCCTCCGGCACTGCCGGTCGCCCTCACCGACCCACGCCCGGTGATCGGGGTCGGCGCGGCGTTGTGGGCAGTGGCGACCCTCGCCGCCTTCGTCGTGCCGGCACTGCATGGTTGGCGTCCGGTCACCCTCGCGGGCCTGGGTGTCGGGGTCGTCGGGGTGTCTATTTTCCTGTGGCAGCGCTCGGCTGCCCGCCGGGGCTCACGTGGCGCCCAGAGCGGTCTTGAAACACACCACAATTCGCATTAAGGAGCAGTCATGGCAGCACCGCTATTGCAGGCCGAGATCGAGATCGACGCACCGGTGAGCAAGGTCTGGAGCCTGGTTTCCGACCTCGGCAAGATGCCGCAGTGGAGTCCCCAGTGCCGGATGATGAAGGCCCTCGGGCCGATCCGGCCCGGCACCCGCACCATCAATCTGAATCGACACAACCTGCTGTTCTGGCCGACCACGTCGGTCATCACCGAGGTGATCCCGGAGAAGAAGTTGGCCTTCCGCGTGCCGATCAACCACTCGGTGTGGACCTACGAACTGGAGCCGACCGCCACCGGGACCCGCCTGGTGGAGTCCCGCCACGCCGAGAACGGCGTCACCGCGACGTCGACCATCATCACCAAGGCCGCCCTCGGCGGCGTCGACTCCTTCGAGAAGGAGCTAATCGAGGGGATGCGGCAGTCGCTGGCCCGGATCAAGGCCGCCGCCGAGGGGCATTAGTCCCCGGCGGGTTCCTCGGCGGTCGGTTCATGGGCGGTCTCGTTGACGTCTTCCGACTCGGTCGCCTCTTCCGACTCGGTCGCCTCCACCGTCTCCGTTGGCGCCGGAGGCTCCGGTCGCGGCACGACCTCGATCACACCGTCGTCGAACGGGTCATGGGCAGGTGAGCCGACACCGGCCGGCGCGGGGGTGTCCGAATGCGCGCCGCACCCGTAGAGGAAGTCCACGACCCGGCCGTCGGCGGCCATCTCGTTGCAGCACACCCCGAACATCTCGCCCAGCGCTCCGGCCACCGGCACCATGAATCCGCAGTCGCGGCAGATCCTTTTGGTGGACCGTGCCATCGCCGAAGCCGGACCGTGGTCGCCGTCGTGCCAGCGCTGGGCGGCCTCGTCGCGCCCGATGGCACTGAGCACCCGCCGCCGGCCCAAACCCAACTCGACGGCGGTGTCGTCGACCAGGGGATCGCCGGTGGCGGCGAATCCGGCCGCCAAGCGCGGATCGTCGGGCAATGGGGCCAAGAGATCCCCGGGCCCCAGATCGCCGGGCCGCACCCGCTCATCCCAGGGCAACCACGGCGGCGCGAGCAACGCCGTCGGCCCGGGCACCAACACGACCTCGCTGATCGTGGCGTGATCGGCTCCCGGGTAGGCGGCGACGACCACCGCCCACTGCCAGCCGTGGTAGCCGGTGAGCACCGCGAGGAAACGGTGCGTCGCCGCGACGTCGTCATCGAAGCTGACCCCGAGGTAATCGCCGACGGTCTCACCGCTGAACTCGATCACCGCCGCCCGGGCCTGCTCCACCGCGCCGGCGAGGATGGCCGCCACCTGATCCGACGGCGTGGCCGGACGACTGTCGTCATCCGACGGCGCGACGGGGCCGAGATCGCTGTCGGTCAGGGACTCCACCGGGACAATATTGCCTCACCGCCGGATCGACGGGCCACACCGCCTCGGGTGCGCCGGTTCCCGGGCCCCGATAGGGGAGAATCGTCAACGTGTCAGGCAGACGTGGCGTGAGCACGGGGCCGGCTCCCGGGTCCCCACGGCGCCCACGCTCCGGCGTTCCGGGTGAGCACCCGGGAATGGCCAATTATCCGAGCGACCCGGCCGGCGGTTCGAGGTCCGGACCCGACGGCGGGCCCAGCGGGAATCGGTACCTGCCGCCCCTGGACGCCAACCGGCACCGGACGTGGCGGGACCAACCCGATCCCCATGACGAAACCGAGGAGGCCCAGGACGGCGAACGGTTGGGAGTCACCCGCGCCGCGGCGATGCGCAGCCGCGAAATGGGCTCCCGGATGTATTCGATGGTGCAGCGCGCGGCCACCGCCGACGGTGCGGACAAGTCCGGTCTGACTGCCCTGACCTGGCCGGTGGTCGCGAACTTCGCGGTGGACTCAGCGATGGCGGTGGCGTTGGCCAACACCTTGTTCTTCGCCGCCGCCACCGGCGAGAGCAAGGGCCGCGTAGCGCTGTACCTGCTGATCACCATTGCGCCGTTCGCCGTGATCGCGCCGCTGATCGGGCCGGCCCTCGACCGCGTCCAGCACGGGCGCCGGGCTGCACTTTCGATGTCGTTTCTGCTGCGCACGGTTCTTGCCGTAATCCTGATCGCCACCTACGACAGCGCCACCGGCAGCTACCCGTCGTGGGTGCTGTACCCCTGCGCGCTGGGAATGATGGTGTTGTCGAAGTCCTTCAGCGTGCTGCGCAGCGCGGTCACTCCGCGGGTGATGCCGCCCTCGATCGACCTGGTCCGGGTCAACTCACGGCTGACGATGTTCGGTTTGATCGGCGGCACCATCATCGGCGGCGGGATCGCCGCCGGCGTCGAGTACGTGTTCGGCAGGCTGCTGAACCTGCCCGGTGCGCTATTCGTCGTCGTGTTCGTCACCATCGCGGGCGCGTCGCTGACAATGCGGATTCCGCGCTGGGTGGAGGTGACCGAGGGCGAGGTCCCGGCCACGCTGACCTACCACGGGCCCCGGCCCGGCGAATGGGACTGGCTCGACGCCGAAGCCGCCGAGACCCGGCGGGCCGGCGGACCGCAACGACAACCCCTGGGCCGCAACACCATCGCCGCCCTGTGGGGCAATTGCACGATCAAGGCGATGGTGGGCTTTCTGTTCCTGTACCCGGCATTTGTCGCGAAGGCCCACGACGCCAGCGGCTGGGTGCAGTTGGGGATTCTGGGGATGATCGGCGCCTCGGCCGGTATCGGCAACTTCGCCGGGAACTTCACCGCCGCCCGCCTGCAGTTGGGCAGGCCGGCCACCCTGGTGGTGCGGGCCGCGATCGCAGTGACGGTCATGGCACTGGTCACCGCGGTCACGGGCAGCCTGATCGCCGCCGCGGTCGCCACCTTCGTGACCTCGGGAGCCAGTGCCATCGCGAAGGCGTCCCTGGACGCCTCGCTGCAGGACGACCTGCCCGAGGAGTCACGCGCGTCGGCCTTCGGCCGCTCGGAGTCGGTGCTGCAGTTGGCCTGGGTCCTGGGCGGCGCGATGGGCGTTCTGGTGTACACCGATCTATGGGTGGGATTCACCGCGAT
>MTBK01218686.1_pt1 | contig 11725 bp, 10 predicted proteins | sample 1535981 | NCBI WGS metagenome assembly MTBK01 (sample SAMN06109225, study PRJNA356200) | anaerobic digester metagenome | isolation source: biogas reactors fed with pig manure or primary and secondary sludge | place: Spain | collected 2016-06-30 | reverse complement strand
TCATAACCCGACTCGTGGTGGTGGACCACCGTCGCCGCCGGCATGACGACGGTACGAGCTCCGGCCACCCGCGCTCGCCAGCACAGGTCGAGGTCTTCGCCCGAACCATCGATATCGGTGGAAAACCCTCCGAGGTCACGAAACAGGTCGCAGCGGATGAGCATCGCTGCGGAGGACACGACGAACGCCTCGCGAATGGCGTCGTGTTGGGATTGATCGAGTTCGCCTTCCTCGGCGATCGGCCACAGGAAACCGAACTTGTCGATCGCCGCGCCCACCGTTTCGATCTTGGTGGGGTCGACCCCCTGCACGATCTTGGCGCCGACGATGCCGGCGTTGGAGCGAAACGCCTCCTCCACCATGGCCTGCACCGTGCCGGGTCCGAGTTCCACGTCGTCGTGCAGGAACAGATAGAACGACGCGCCGTCGACGGTGCCGAGCGCGGCGTTGGCCGCGTCGGCGAATTTCTCGCTGTCGATGCGCTTCACAAACGCGCTCGGCAGAATCTCCGCAACCCGCTCGGTCGGGTCCACCGTCGAACCGGCGTCGACGATCAGGGTCACCAGGTTGGCGTACTCCTGTCCCGCCAACGAGGCGAGCAACGAGTCGAGGCGTTCGCCAGCATTCCGGGTCGCAACGACTGCGACCACGGCGGGAACACCAACGCCCGCCATCGGTGATGACGCCTCGGCGGCGGTGTCGATCCCGTCGAGAAACAGGTCCGAGTCGGGAACCCATTCGTCAGGATTGTCCGTCGGCGTCGAATCGCTCGCCGGGGCGGCGTTCGAACGTCGACGCCGAGCGCTGGAAGGTTGGGAGTCGGGGCGGCGGCGTGAAGACATAAGCAGAATCGGTTCGATTGACCGACGTGGTGATAGTAGTTCAGTCCCCCTCCCCGGATTCGTTGCGCGGCGACTGTGTTGTGTCACGTCGCACCGCCGAGATCGGTGACGCGACCCCACAAACCGTCCGCGATCGAACTGCGGAATCTTCTCTAGACTGCCCCCGATGCCAGCTGACGTTTCGATCCAGATGAGCGGTACGCCGTGACCTCTCTGATTACCGGCGCGTTCGGGTTTGTCGGCCCCCACCTCGCCGACCACCTGCGCGCAGAGGGCGACACCGTGGTGTCGACCGACCGTTCCTCCGGCGCGGACATCTGCGACCCGGCCGCCATGGAAGCGTTGTTCAACCAGCACCGTCCGAGGTTCATCTACCACTTGGCGGGGGACAGCGATGTCGGCGGTTCATGGAACCATCCGCTCGACACGTTCCGGGCCAACGCCGAAGGCACGCTCAACGTGTTGACGGCGGCGCGTTCCGCGGGCGTCGAGCGAGTTGTGGTGATCGGCAGCGCCGACGTGTACGGCAAGGTCGCCCCCGACGAACTCCCGCTGACCGAACGCTCGGAGTTGCGGCCGACGAGCCCGTACGCCGCCTCGAAGGTCGCCGCCGACTATGTCGCTCTGCAGGCGTGGCTCGGCTACGGCCTTGAGGTCGTTCGTGTCAGGGCGTTCAACCACCTCGGGCCCGGGCAGAGCGACCGCTTCGTCGCCCCGGCCATCGCCATGCGGATCGCCCGCAACGAACTCGACGGCAACGCTTCGGTGCCCGTCGGCAACCTCGACGCCAGACGCGACATCACCGACGTGCGCGACGTGGTGCGCGCCTATCGGCTGCTCGCGCACCGAGGTGTTCCCGGCGAGGTCTACAACGTCTGCAGCGGCCAGGCCATTCGTATCGGCGATCTCGCCGAACGGCTCATCGCGTTGGCCACTCGGCCAATGGAACTGGTCTCCGACCAGGCACTGCTGCGCCCCGTCGACATCCCGATTCTGTTGGGCGACAACGACAAACTGCGTGCAGCGACCGGTTGGCAGCCCGTGTACAGCATCGACCAAACGCTCAGCGACCTGATGGACGACTGCAGATCGCGGCTTCGTTCGGCTGTTTGAGCGGGGGCGCCGCGCGATCCGGTTCCACGACACCGCCCGACCCGTTTACTAATCTCATCTTCTCTTCGACCTGGAGTTCACATCAATGACCAAGCGCGCACTCATCACCGGAATCACGGGCCAAGACGGGTCCTACCTCGCCGAGCTCCTGCTGGATCAGGGCTACGAGGTGTTCGGGATGGTCCGTCGTTCCTCGACGGTGACCTTCGAACGCATCGCTCACCTGCAGGACAAGGTGACGATGGTGTACGCCGATCTCCTCGATCAGGTGTCGATGATCGAGGTGCTGTCGAAGTGCCAACCCGACGAGGTCTACAACCTGGCCGCGCAGAGCTTCGTGCCGACCTCGTTCCAGCAGCCGGTGCTCACCGGTGAGGTCACCGCCCTCGGCGTGACCCGCCTACTCGACGCCATCCGCATCGTGAACCCGGCCATCCGCTTCTACCAGGCGTCGAGCTCGGAGATGTTCGGCAAGGTCGTCGAGGTTCCCCAGACCGAGGCCACGCCCTTCTACCCGCGCAGCCCCTATGGCGTCGCCAAGTTGTACGGCCACTGGATCACGATCAACTACCGCGAGTCCTATGACCTGCACGCCAGCTCGGGCATCTTGTTCAACCACGAATCGCCCCGCCGCGGCCTGGAGTTCGTGACCCGCAAGATCACCTACGGCGTCGCCAACATCAAGCTCGGCCGCCAGTCCGAGCTGCGCCTCGGAAACCTCGATGCACGGCGCGACTGGGGCTTTGCCGGCGACTACGTCAAGGCCATGTGGCTCATGCTCCAGCAGGACTCGCCCGACGATTACGTCGTGTCGACCGGCGAGACCCACGAGGTCCGCGAGTTCTGTCGTATCGCCTTTGAACACGTCGGGTTGAACTGGGAGGACCACGTCGTGGTCGACCCCGAGTTCTTCCGTCCCGCCGAGGTCGACCTCCTGATCGGCGATCCGGCCAAGGCTCGCGAGAAACTCCACTGGGAGCCGGAGACCAGCTTCGAACAGCTCGTCACGATGATGGTCGATGCCGACATCGCCTTCCTCGAGGGCAAGCTCAAGGGCATCAGCTGACCGGCTGGTTTGCCGGCGCGGGTTCGCCCGCCTGAAGAATCGCTCGTTCGGGGCGCTGCGGTCGCCGCAGCGCCCCGTTCGCGTACAGACTACGGACCTATGTTGATCACCACTCTCGCCGGAGGCGTCGGGGCGGCTCGCATGTTGCGGGCGCTCGGGTTTGCCTATGGACAGTCCTCGCTGACCGCGATCGTGAACGTCGCCGACGACGAGATCATCAACGGGCTGCCCATCTCGCCCGATATCGACTCGATTCTGTACACGCTCGCCGGCGCCAACGACGAGGCCCGCGGCTGGGGTCTCACCGATGAGACGTGGAACGCGATGTCGATCCTGCGCCGCTACGCCGCAGCGAACGGGCGCGCCGACATCGGCTGGTTCAACCTCGGAGATCTCGACCTCGGCTCGCACCTGTACCGGGCGACCCGTCTCGCCGAGGGCGCGACCCTCGATGTCGTCACCGCCGAGATGGCTCGAGGCTGGGAGCTCGACCTGACGCTGTTGCCCGTGACGAACGATCGTCTCGCGACCAAGCTCGAAACGGCCGACGGGACCCTGGATTTCCAGGAGTACTTCGTGCGCGAGCAGCACGGGGTGGCCGTGAGCGGGGTGCGCGTGGACGGCGCTGCGGCGGCGACACCCGGCCCGGGGGTGATCGAGGCGATCCGGTCGGCGGACGTCGTCGTGCTGGCCCCCTCCAACCCCATCGTGTCGGTCGGGCCGGTGCTGGCGGTGCCCGGGGTGCGCGAGGCCGTGGCGATGCGTCGTGACGCGGTGGTCGCCGTTTCGCCCATCATCGGCGGCAGGGCGTTGAAGGGGCCTGCGGATCGACTGCTGCGCGAACTCGGCCACGAGTCGTCCGCGCTCGGTGTCGCACGCCTCTATGCGGACATTGCCGCCACGATGGTGATCGACCACGCCGACGCCGCGTTGGCAGTCCAGATCGAGGAACTCGGCATGTCGGTCGTCGTGACGGACACGATCATGAAGGACCCGGCGGTCGCCGAGGCGCTCGGGCGCATTGCGGTGGGCAGCGTGCTCGGCGCGGACGCGGCGAACGAAGGAGCGGGCGCGTGAGCGGTTTGCAGATCTGGGGTGTCGAGGGCATCGGTGAGATCACCCGTGCCGTCGACCTGGCCACGATCATTTGCGAGGCGGTCGCGGCCCAGGCCGTCGGCGGCACCGGGCTGCGGGATGGCGACGTCATCGTCGTCACCCAGAAGATCGTGTCCAAGGCTGAGGGCGCCATGGTCGAGATCGATCCGAACGATCCGCTCAGCCATAAACCGATCGTCGAGCGCGAGTCGGTGCGGATCCTGCGCCGCCGCGGCGAGCTCATCATCTCGGAGACCAAGCACGGTTTCGTGTGCGCGAACGCCGGGATCGATCTGTCGAACGTCGATCGCGGGTACGCGGCGCTGCTGCCCGATGATCCCGACCGTTCGGCTCGGCGTATTCGTGACGGCATCCGCGGCAAGTTCGGCGTCACGGTCGGCGTGATCGTGAGCGACACCTTCGGGCGTGTGTGGCGTCGGGGGGTCACCGACGTGGCGATCGGCTCGGCGGGGATCCTTCCGATCCTGGATCTGAAGGGCACCGTCGATGCCTACGGCCGGGAGCTCATGGTGACCGAGGTGTGCATCGTCGACGAGCTCTGCGGCGCTGCGGACCTGGTGATGGGCAAGTCGACCGGTGTGCCCGTCGCGGTGATCCGCGGCGTGGATCCGGAGTGGCTCGGAGACGACTTCGGCGGCGTGGTGAGCGACGTCGTACGCGCCCCCGCCGACGACCTCTTCCGCTAACCCCACATCTCACTCGTTTTGCTACCGGTTTTGGCCCCCAGGGGGGCCAAAACCGGGAGCAAAACGAGTGCTCGGTGGGTCAGGACAGGGTGCCGGAGTCGACGCGCAGCACGCTGCCGTTCATGTGCGCACCGTCCTCGGAGGCCACGAACGCGATCACCGACGCGACGTATTCCGGGCCGCGGGGCTTGTCGAAGGCGACGATTCGGTTGAGCAACGAATGGTCCGAACCCTCGGGAAAGTTGAAGGCGTTCTGAATCGGCGTGTCGATCGAACCCGGCGCCACGATGTTGGTGCGGACGCCGCGGCGACCGAACTCGATGGCCAGGGTTTTCGACAGCGCATCGATGCCCCCCTTCGACGCCGAATAGGCGGCGGTCCACGGATGCCCGGCCAGCGCTGCCGTCGACGCCAGGTTGACGATCGAACCGCCGCCGTCGAGGAGGTGTGGCATCGCCGCCTGGCACATCAAAAACGTTCCGGTGAGGTTCACCGTGAGCACCAGGTTCCAGTCCTCCAGGGTGATGTCGGCGAAGTTGCTGAACCGCAGGATCCCGGCGACGTTGGCGAGCACGTCGAGCCCCCCGAACGTCTCGGCCGCCTCGGTGACGATCCGGTCGACATCCTTGGGATCCGCAACGCTGCCGACGATGGCCAGAACCGAGGAATCGCCGTGGGCTTCGGCGATCGTGCGTGCGGTCTCGGCCAGGCCGTCGACGTCGACGTCACAGATCGCCACCTGCGCACCCTCGCCGGCGAGTCGCACCGCGGTCGCACGGCCGATGCCCGAAGCGGCACCCGTGACGAGCGCGACCTTGTCCGTAAAGCGACGACCCGTGATCTCCATGTCCACTCCCCTGCCCGCGCCGACCCCCGGCAACGACGAAGGAAGACTACCGAGCGCCGACCATGGCCGCGAACAGGGGCACGAACACCACCGCCAGCGCGTTCAGAACAACGCCGCGCCGGAAGCTCAAACTCGCGATCGAGCCGTCTACAGGCCGCTTCGAGCCCAGTCGATGACCGCCTGGGTGCCGTCATCGAGCGTCGTCCACGACTTCCAGCCGAGGTGCACCGCCGCCTTGGCGGCGCTCAGTGCGATCCGGTCGAGTTCGCCGGTGCGAGCGGGCGCGTACGTCGCCGCGTCGGCTACGCCCGCGGCCGCTGCCATCGAGGTGTACAGCTCGTTCACCGAGGTCTCACGGCCGGTTCCGATGTTGAACAGAATGCCGTCGCCGCGGGTCGCCGCCCGCACGAAGGCATCGACCACGTCGTCGACGAACACGAAATCGCGAGTCTGCGAACCGTCGCCGAAAATGGTGCACGGCTCACCGGCGAGCAGTTTGCCGGCGAAGATCGAGACCACGCCCGCCTCCCCGTGCGGGTCTTGTCGCGGCCCGTACACATTGGCGAGCGCGAGGGCGGTGTACTCGATGCCGTACAGGGTCCTGTAGGCGTGCAGATAGTCGGAGAAAACCTTCTTCGACACACCGTACGGCGACTCGGGCCGATGCGGAGCGGACTCGGTCACCGGCAGTGAGGCCGGGTCCGGTTCGCCGTAGATCGTGCCACCGCTCGAGGCGAACACGATCTTGCGGGTGCCGGCCTTGCGGGCTCCCTCGAGCACGTTGATGCCGCCGAGGATGTTGATCGAGGCATCGAGAATCGGGTCGGCCACCGAGACGCGCACGTCGGCCTGCGCGGCGAGGTGGAAGACCACCTCGGGCTTGAGGCGCTCGATCAGGTCCGCCACGGCGGCGTCGCGAATGTCCACCTGATGAATGTGGAGATCGTTGGAACGATCGGCACGGGCATCCGCGAGGTTGGACAACTTGCCGGCTGACAGGTTGTCGACGACATCGACGGAATGGCCCTCGGCCAGCAGACGGTCGACGAGGGTCGAACCGATGAAACCAGCACCGCCAGTCACCAGCGCACGCATGTCGTTCCTTTCGTTGCGGCACCCCCGCCGCATATTGCCCCGAACCGGGACACGAACTTCAGTAACTCGACTCTACAGCCAGGTCGAAGAATCCGGGACGGTCGTCGCTTCGACCGTCGCTCCGGCGTCGACGTGCTCGCCGTGCCCGACCACCGACCCGCCGATCACCGACGCACCGGCGCCGACGACGGCGTCGCAACCGATGATCGAGCCTCGCACCTCGGCACCGGCGCCGATCTGGGCGCCGGCCATGACGATCGAGTCGACGATGACCGCGCCGGCGCCGACGACCGAATCGGTGCCGACGAGCGCATGGTCGATCGTTGCATCGTCGGCGACCTTCGCGGAGGGCTGCACCGCCGTCTCGCTGGAGCGCGTGCCGTCGATGAGATCGAGGCTCGCCTGCAAGAAAGCCGCGGGGGTGCCCGCATCGATCCAGTACACGTCGCTCGCCGCGGCGAACAGCGTTCCCCGCTCGACCAACGCGGGAAAGGTCTCGCGTTCGACCGACACCTTGCGGTCAGCCGCGATCAGGTCGAGCACCGAGGGCTCCATCACGTAGGTGCCAGCGTTGATCAGGTTGCACGGCTCGGTACCCGGCGCCGGCTTCTCGACGAAGGCGCGAACCTTGCCGTCCGCCGCGGTGTCGACCACGCCGAAACGAGACGGGTCCTCAACCGAGATGAGATGCAGGGTCGCCTCGCCACCGAAGGAGCGATGCTGATCGACCAGCCACGAGTAATCGAGGTCGGTGAGCACGTCGCCGTTGACCACGAGGAAGGTGTCATCGACGCCGGCGTGACGGGCTGCGAAACGGATCGCCCCACCGGTGTCGAGCGGCTCCGGCTCGATGGCGTAATGAAGTTTCACGCCGGCGCATTCACCGTCGGGAAACGCGTCGGTGAAGCGATCGGGCGCGAAGCCGAGCGACACGATGGCTTCGGTCACCCCGTTGCGGCCGAGACGCTCGATCACGCGCTCGAACATCGTGATGGGCCCGACCTGCAGCATCTGCTTGGGGGTGGACAGCGTGAGCGGGCGCAGACGGGTACCAAACCCACCCACGAGGACGACGGCGCGCATGTCAGCCCCCGGTCGTCGTGGTCACCGCGGCGGTCGTGGTGGTTTCGCCAGCAACCGTCGTGGTGGTTTCGCCAGCGACCGTCGTGGTGACCTCACCAGCGACCGTCGTGGTGGTCTCACCTTCGGCGCTCGGACGAGGCGGCAGGCCCTGATCGGGTGCCGACAGGCGGTCGACCGCACCGGGCAGATCGATCTGGTCGGTATCGGCCGGCACGAGGGCCAGGGCGAACGCCGCGCCGGACTGCTCGAAGCGAACGTCGCCGAAGTTGCTGTCGATGACCTTCGGCTCGGTCTTGTCCGACGACTGCGGCGGCCACAGGAACATCTTGATGACGGTGTCGTCGGTGGCGTCCTCGCCCTCCCCGCAGGTGTCGCCGGCCTTGAGCACGGTGCCGTCGGCGAAGGTGACCGAGTCATCGGTGACCTTCATGCCCTGCGCGTCGAAGAAGTGGGAGAACACGGCGTTGGCACCGGAGGTTTCCTCGGAGTTCGGGCCGACCAGGATCACGCCGTTGCCGAGGCTCTCGATGTCCGCCGCCTTCGACGGGCGAGACAGATTCTCGAGGTACTCATCGCACTGGTAGGTGCCGTAGGCCTCGTACCAGGTGTCGATGCCGACGCGGGGACGGTCGCCGTCGACGTTGATTCGTGCATCACGGGCAAACCACACGAGGATGCTGCCGACGATGATGATCCCGATTACCGCCGCGGGAAACCCCACCGGACGACGCTGACCGGCGACGCGGGACACACCCGCGCGCTGGACGCGCTGAATCTTCTTGGACGAGGAAGGCGTAGCCATAGCGGTCTTACGGTAGCCGAATCTGGCTGGGGGACCCGAACTTCACTGAAGTACGAGACCGGTGACGGCCCCGTCATGGCCGCGTGGCAAACCCGACGGAAACGCCGCCCGGCGGTGGGCGGAGCCGCTCAGCGCCGGGCCGCGATGAGCTCGTCGAACAGTTCTTCGTACGATTCGGCCACGGCGGCGGGCGAAGCCCACCCCTCGACCCAGCGGCGACCGTTGTCGCCGAGCGTCCGCCGCAGCGCCGCGTCGTTCAACAACGGTTCAAGCGCGGCACAGAACGAATCGAGATCCTCGGGCGGAACGGCGGTTCCCGCTCCGGCGGCGACGAGCGAACGCTCAACCTCGGTGCCCTCGTCGACCGACGACACGCACGGGCGGCCCGCCGCGAGGATCGAGTACATCTTCGACGGCACGCTCGAGCGGGCGAGCCCCCGTTTCAACAGAATCGTGTGGATATCGCCCGTCGCCAGAACCTCGGGCAGGCGATCCTTCGGCTGCAGCGGCGCGAACACGATGTTGTCGAGCCCGTCGGCCGAGCCGCGCACCTCGTTCAGCCCGGACCCCTCGCCGTTGACGACGAACACGACGTCGTCCCGCTCGGCGAAACGTTTCGCCGCGCCGACCAGCAGGTCGAGGCTCTGTGAGTAGCCGATGTTGCCGGCGTACATGACGACCGTGCGATCGCCCAGGCCGAACTCCTCGCGGTAGCTCGTCATGCGGTCCGCCGGCGCGATTCGTTCGGTGTCCACGAAGTTTGGAATCACGCGCACACGCTCGGGGCGGTTGTCGGCGATCTTGGCGGCGAGGTTGCCGCGCAGGTCCTCACTCAGCACGGTCACGGCGTCGGAGCGCAGATACAGGAATCGCTCGAGCCACTTGGCCACCGCGATCACCTTGGGGTTGGTGATCGCCCCGACTTCGACGGCAACGTCCGGAAACACGTCCTGGATGTTGAACACCATCGGAACGCGCCAACGCTTCGCCGCCAGCCATCCGGTGATCCCCAGGATGAGCGGCGGCGACATCACGAGCACCGCATCGGGTGTGTTGCGGCGAACCGCCGCGGCGACCGTCGCCACCCCGGTGAAGCCACCGAAGGCAAGGGCCCGCGCCGGGATGTTGCTCTTGCTCGTCGGAAACGGGTGCAGACGGGTGATCGACCCCCACGGGGTCTTCTCGGTCTGGGTCAGCTTGTGGTCCCAGCCCGGCTCGATGGCGTGTTTGCGGTACCACGGCAACGCCGTGACGATGTCGAGCGTGTGCCCGCGCTCGATGAGCGCGTTGGCGATGGCGGTCATGACCTCGCCGGTCGGGGCGACGTCGGGCGCGTAGTGGGGGCAGATGACAAGCAGTTTCACGGCCTGACGATGATAGGTCCCGTGCCGCTAGGCTCGGCGCGTATGCAGATCGTGTTTCTGAGCAATCGCCCAGCGGTGCTGCGGGACACGTGGGCACATGTCGAGCGGTTCATGCCGTTCGTGGAACGTGCGCTGGTCATCGCTCCCGGGGCGCTGGTCTCATCGTTCGGGTTCACCGACCCGGCGGTCAACGTGGTCGACGAGTCCAAACTGTCCGGGCTCAGCGCCGCCGAACTCGGAGCGCTCAACCACGTCACCCGCAACGTGACGCTTCGTCGGGCCGCGATCGACGCGGGACTCGTCGAGGACGTGTTCTTGTTGTCCGACGACGACTACCGGCCGATCAAACCGATTGCTCGATCGTTCTTCACCCGCGACGACGTCGACCGCAACTACTTCTTTCACGACCTCGAGTCATGGACTGCGGCGGGCACCGACTTCGACGACGCCCAACGCATCACGGGCGCGGTGCTCGCCTACCTCGGCGCTCCCCGGTTGGCCTACGGCGTGCATCACCCGCAGATCATGCGCCGCGACCTGTGGATCGAGGCGTTCGAGTTGTGGGATCGCCTGCGCAGCGACAACCTGCTGTGCGAATGGGCGTGGTATTTCAACATTTCGCGTTGGCGTCATCCCGAGCGGTTCGCCGAACCCGAGGTGTATCGCACCATGTGCTGGCCACCGCACCTGCACGAGTTTCCCCGGCTCGTGCGTCAGCCCGAATACTCCTTTGAGAACTTCTACCCCGAGTCCTACGAGGCGGGCCGGGTGTTCGACGGCCTGCCCACCACGGTGGTCGACGACGCCGGCGACGCCGCACGGCTCGCCGTGGAGAAGCTGGTCCGCTGGTCCGAGCTCGGCTTCGCGGTTGGCCGCCTCGATTTCTCCGACACCCCGGACGAACCGTGGACCAAGGGCGATTGGAAGCGTCGTATCGCATTTCGCGGACTGTGGGCGGCGCGCAAGGTGTACGACTACGCCTCGCTCGAAGACCGGGCCGAGGCGACCCGGATGCACGCCGGCGATGATGCGCGGGAGCGCTTCATTCCGTACGAGGATCGCTAGCTACCCCTCGAGCGCTGTCGCCCAGGTGCGCAGGGTGCCGAGTGCCGTGCGCTCCGGAGTGAACGTGGCGGCAACCCGGTATCCGGCGCTGACCAGCCGTTGGGCGGTGGCGGGATCGTTGGCGGCGGCCTCGAGCGCGTCCGCCCAGCCGATGGCGTTGTCGGGATCGATGACGAGCGCGCCGTCGCCGACGACCTCGGGCAGCGCACCGGCGGCGGACACCACCGTCGGGGTACCGAACGACATCGCCTCGAGCGCGGGCAGCCCGAAACCCTCGTAGCGAGACGGGATCGCCACCACCGCCGCCGCACCCATGAGTTCGACGAGATCGGTTCGTGGGACCCGCCCGAGACGACGCACCCGCCCGGCGAGGACCGGGTCGGCCACCGCCGCCGCGATCAGGTCGTCGCAGGGACCCGGTCCGCCCGTCAGGACGAGATCGAGGCCGCTGCCGCGACTGACGAGCACCCGCATCGCGGACAGCAGCGTCTCGTGGTTCTTGTGGACATAGGGGATCGCGGCGTACAGCACGAAGGGGCACTCGAGGCGGTACTTCGCCGCTACCGCAGCGACGCCCGCCGCGGTCGGCCGTTCGCCGTCGAGCAACGAGAACGGCACCACGTCGATCTTTGCGGCCGGCACCGAG
>MTBK01277946.1_pt1 | contig 11729 bp, 10 predicted proteins | sample 1535981 | NCBI WGS metagenome assembly MTBK01 (sample SAMN06109225, study PRJNA356200) | anaerobic digester metagenome | isolation source: biogas reactors fed with pig manure or primary and secondary sludge | place: Spain | collected 2016-06-30 | reverse complement strand
CCTTCAGGCTGCGCAGTTTGCTCATTACTTCGGGGTCTTTGGACATTCTGAGCAATGCTGCCACGATGTTCAAATAGATTTTGGAGGAACTTTTGTCCGTGAGGATCAAAATCACCCAATCCACCTGGACGCCGTCGTAGTCCAGCGGCTTTTCCAAAAAGGTCATGCCGATCAGAATGTCGTCCACGTTTTCCAAACGCACATGGGGGATGGCAATGCTGCCGGCATAGGCCATCGGTGCTTCTTTTTCGCGGGCCAAAATCGCTTCCAACAGATATTCGTGGCAATGGGATACGCCCGGATGGCGCTGGGCGCAGATTCTTTGGATGATATCCAAATAAACCTGTTCCCGTCCAAGCTCGCGCTGTTCAAAAGCGATGGTCTTGGGATCCAAAAAATCTGCTAATAACATTGTTTTACCTCCTGTGGTCGGGGTATTGTCACACTAATAATTGCAGGCTTCAATCCAGTCAATGTTTTTTTGCTGAGCTGGATTGCGTAAAGCAATTTTCAGCTCAGGCGAAGCTGGGTTTATCTAATCCAGACCGTCCCAGGCGTTTTGAATGTCCTCCAGTTCAAAACCTTTGCGAAACAGATATGCAAAGGCTTTTTCGCGCAGCTTTTGCCGGGGCAAATCCCCTTTGGAAGCACAGTATTTTTTCATGAGTTCCTTCACATCATCAGACGCCTGCCGGGAGGAAAAATGCTCTTCCAGAATAGGTTCCCAAAGCTGGGCGGGCAGCATCTGTTCCCGCAGCTTGGCAATGATGGTGCGCTTGGAGGCACGGCGATTCTGATATGAACGGATCAGGGTTTCGGCAAAGCGGGTGTCGTTCAGATAGTTCAAGTCCCGGCATTTTTGCAGGGCAGCTTCGATGATATGGCCGTCAAAATCCTTTCTTTGCAAGAGCTTGCGGCACTGCAGGCTGCTGCGTTCGGATTTTGCCAGATAGTCCATCAGGAGCAGCTGCGCCTGTTTTTGCAGAAGCTGGCAGAGTTCCCGGGCTTCCTCATCTGAAACTTCGCCTTCAAAAACCGGCGGATAAGAAAGCGGGAGCGCCCGTTTTGGCAGGCTTCCCCCGCAATATCCTTCCAGTTCAAGCTTCAGGGTGCTTCTGTTTTTAGTCGAGATCCTCAGTTTCATCTTTGGAATTCATGGAATTGGGGTCGGCTTTTTCGCGCACCTTGTTTTCAAGTTCTTCCAAAATCTCGGGGTTTTCCAGCAGGAATTGTTTGGATTTCTCGGTGCCCTGTCCCAGTTTCACATCTCCGTAGGCAAACCAGGAGCCGCTTTTTTTCACGATTCCCTGATCCACGCCCATTTCCAAAATGATGTCCAGATTCGAAATTCCCTCTCCAAAAATGATGGGGAAAACCACCGTTTTGAAGGGCGGGGCAAGCTTGTTTTTCACGATCTTGACGCGGGTTTTGGCGCCAATGACCTCGGCTTCCGCTCCGCCAGCCTTGATGGCTCCGGCAAAGCGCACTTCCATGCGAATGGTGGAATAGAATTTCAGCGCCACGCCGCCGGCGGTGGTTTCCGGGTTCATATATGCCGTGACGCCAATTCTCATGCGGGTTTGGTTGATGAAAATCACGGCGGTGTTGGATTTTGAGACGATGGCGGTGAGTTTGCGCAAGGCCTGGCTCATCAGGCGTGCCTGCAAGCCAACATGGCTGTCGCCCATTTCACCTTCAATTTCCTGACGCGGCACCAGAGCCGCAACGCTATCAATGACAATGAGATCCACCGCCGAACTGCGCACCAGGGTTTCCGTGACTTCCAGAGCCTGTTCGCCGCCGTCGGGCTGGGAAAGCAAAAGTTCATCGATTTCCACACCCAATCTTTGGGCGTAAGACGTATCCAGAGCGTGTTCGGCATCGACGAATGCCACCACTCCGCCCAGTTTTTGAGCCTCTGCAGCGATGTGCAGAGCCAGTGTGGTCTTTCCGCTGGCTTCTGCGCCATAGATTTCGATGATGCGTCCGCGGGGGATGCCGCCGATGCCCAAAGCCAGGTCCAGATTGAAGGCTCCGGTGGGGATGACGTCCACTTTTTGTTGAACTTTTTCGCCCAACCACATAACGGTCCCTTCGCCGAATTTCTTTTCCAGCTGGGAGATCGCAGTTTTCAAGGCTGTGTCTTTGTTTTTGTCCTGCATTGTGTTTTCCTTTATGGTTTTAATTCAAAACTTTCCAAAGCTTGGTAGATGGGGCCGTCGCCGTGCAAAATGCTGCGAAACAGGGTCACCCGATCATAAGAAAAGAATCCGGGCTCCACTTTTGCGGTCAAAATCTCATTCTGCAGAGCGGGCGGGATCGCTTTTTTGATGCGTCCCAGGGTGATATGGGGCTTGAGCGGCTTCGAATCCGGCTCAAAACCGGCGTGGCGAATCATTCCCAAGAGCTTTTTGTGCCAGTTTGCCAGGCTGCCTTCCGCGTCTGTCAAAGTAGCCCAAACCAGGCGCGGAGATTTGTAGGGAAAAATCTCCAAACCCCTGATTGCCAAGGAAAAGGCAGCGGCATTGGCGCAGCTTTCGGAGAGCACTTCGCTGATCTCTCCAATCCTGTTCACATCCACATCACCCAAAAAAAGCAGGGTGAGATGCAGATTTTCGTCTTTCACCCAATTTACGCCGGGATGAGGTCGGAACCGCTCCAAAGCCCTTTCCAAAGAGCGTTTGGGCTTTTCTGGCGTTTCCAGCGCAATGAAGCTGCGATATCTCACTTTAACGCTTGTATCCGATGTCGCGCAGGAATTTTTTGCGGTTTGTGATATCCGTATCCAGTTCGATGCCCTGGGGTGAATTTCCGTCGATAACGCCCAAAATTCCGCTTCCCTGCTCGGTTTTTGCCAAAATCACCTGCACCGGATTCGCCGTGGCACAGAAGATGCTGACCACTTCGCGGCAGTCTTTCACAGCGTTCAACACGTTGATGGGAAACGAATTGCGCATCACGATCAAAAAGGAATGCCCCGCACCCAGACGCAGCATGTTTTCCACCGCGCATTCGACCAATTCGTTGTCCGTGCCTTCCTTGCGAACCAGGCAGGGCCCGGATGCTTCGCAAAAAGCCAGGCCGAATTTGATGCCGGGAACGGTGTTTACCAAGGCTTCATAGAGGTCTTCCACGGTTTTTATGAAGTGGCTCTGACCCAGTATGATGTTCGTATCGGAAGGGAATTTTAGCTGTTCAAGCCTGAGTTCCATGCTGCATACCTCGCTTATGCTGATGTTTTCAAAAAAATCCATGGGCAGAGCCTTGTCAAGCGAAATTTTGGCTCCAGGAACATCCTCAGCCACAGGAGCTTTCATGAGCATCATATAGAGTATCAAGTGAAATTGCAAATAGTATCACTTCCGTTGCAAATCGCCGGTTTTGGTGAGACCCCAGTATCACCCTTTTTGCAAATCGGTATCAAGGTTTTTGCAAATCCAGTTTCAACCTTTTTGCAAATCTAGTTTCGTGGATTTTGCAAATGCGAGTTCAAAATCTTATCAGGAGAGACTTATGGAGTTAATGGGTTTATTGATAATAGATTGGAGGTAAAACACTCTAAATCTCACCACTTGATCAGCCTCTTTTTGCTATCCCGAAAGAAGCCGCTGAGGATGTTAAATAGGTCTATGATCCAGCCGAAGAGAAACAATCCACCTGTGAAAAGATAGAGGAAGCCCATACCGATGTATCCGGTATAGAATCTGTGAGCACCCAATACACCCAGGAACAAACAGAGCAACAGTGTTACGCATCCGTTTTTGGGGCTGATATTGCTGCCAGCAGCTGGATGGCTAGGATTTGAATCCTGAATTGGTAGTGCCGGTTTGCCTCCTCCCAACGCTTCCGTCAACTCACGCGATTTGATATATGCCAGACACCGCACGATGGTTAGAAATGAGGTAAGTTCTTTTTTCCACTCCTCGTCCTGGCCTAGTGAGTCCGAGTATTGGTTTGAGTATGGTCTGGTTCCAGAATCTGAAGATGTGCTCCCGGGATTAACTGGCCTGAAGAGAGGCTTGTTGTCAGAGCCTCTGATTTCTGGTTGCTTTGATGCATCCTCTCTGGAAGCAACGGCTTTGAATCGCGGATTGGTGTTAGTCTCTTGTCTGGTTGCAGAACTTGCACTTTTATTGCTTTCCCCGGCTGGATTTACAGCCCGAAACTGAGGCGTGGCATCATGAGATTGGTTCGCATTTTCCTGATGATTTTCCGGTTCGGCTGCAACTGAGGTCCTTACCGGCTTGAATTTCACAGGACCATTGGGTAGGTCATCAGCCATATTACTAACTCCCGGATATCAGCTCACGCATCGGAGCTTCCACGGCATCGAAGAAGTCGTCCGCCACGTCCATGATCTCAGTGATATACTTACCCCAGCACGAGCGTTTGGTGAGCTCAAAACCGGGAAAGGAGACACAGACCCGTTGCGCCCTTCTGCCTTCCTTGCGCTCGTACTCTATCTTGCCTTTGAGGGTGGGCGGGACTTTTATCTTCGCCTTGATATAGTCCAGGATCTGCAGGTTTCCTGCTTCGCTATCGGTATCGATGTAGAGTTCCAGACGCAAGAGATTTTTACTTACCCGCATCAGGATGGAGTTGTAAACGCCAACGATAACAGTGGGTTTGGCGTCCAGGCAGTCGTCGTCCTTGAGCTTGACCTTGCTGAACTCGGTATGACGCATTTGGTCGATATAGGGCTTGAAGGCCTGCCAGAAATCCAGCTTGGTGGTGGGACCGGCGGTGGGGATGGATACTGCTCCGGATGCTTTGGATGCAGGCTTGGGAGCCACGGGCTGGGGTTTTGGAGATTCAGCTTTCTTTTCTGCTCGCTTGGCTGGTTTGTCTGGTTTGGGAGGCTGAGATTGAGATGATTTTCCCGGTTTGGCCCCCTTGTTCTTAAGGTAATCCTCGCAAAGTTTCATAGCAACGTGATCGTTAATAAATCTGTACCAATCCGGGTCTTCTTCAAGGAAGGGCTTACCCCTGAATGGTTTGATTTGCTCTAATCTGATATTCAGAACCATCAAGAGGTTCTTCAGTTCATTTTGATTAAATGTTCTATCAAAAGCAAACTTCATGCTACAGCCGATATCGATCACATCAAACCCTTTTTCTCGTTCCAGTTCCATTTTTAAGTATAGATCGTCCCATGGGAAAAAGGTAAGACCCAATTCCCAATACAGGAAAATACCCTGATGATGAACAGCAAATCCCGCCGGAATGTAGGTGTCATCTTCTGGAAGATAAGCCTTGATTCCACTTGCATAATAATAAACTGGTTTGTTGTCCTTTATGGCATATTCCTCGTAGGATTCATCCAATGATACATTATCATCTGCCGCTGAACCAAACATAGCAAAGTCTGTAAAGCTTAAATCATCTAACATGACACTTGGGAGGCTGTCTGTTGTGAGTTGTTCCCAAACCGAAACTCGATCTTCATGACTTAAGGCTGCATGCCGAAAGACATCGTCAAGGAAATTGCCTGTTGGGATATGTTCTGACGTTGGGATCCAGTTTCCGCCTTTGGGTGCTGGTTTTTTCCTTGCCTCATTTGCTGCAGTTTTTTTGCCATCCTTTGAGGATTGGTCAGTCTTATGGCCGGAGTTTCCAACTGCGAATGGATCATTCGTTGGCTTCCCTTCCAGGTCGAACTCCGTGTTTGCGAAGATACTAGCAGGGTCTGGCCTTTTTTTTGCCAAGGCTTGTTTGGCATATGTGGTGATCCAATCCACGTAGTTTTTCACCGCTTGTACCTCAACGTCTTTGCGATCATCAATGGCAATGAAGGCTGTTCCAAGATTTTCCAAGAAATCGATGTAATTGCGAGAAATACTGTTCTCATATGGACAACTTACTTTTTTATCTATTTCAATAAAAAATAGCAATGATGCTGGAATGTTAGATTGGAAATGCTCCCAATTAATGTCATTGCAATATTCCAATATTTGATCTTGTTCAATCATTAACACCTTATGGACAAAGTCGGCTTCCTGTTTGCTGATAACACCGTCTTGTCCCATTAGATAAAAGATATATTGCACTACATCTGCTACATAATTTAGCGCTTGTTCTTTGCTCATTGCATTGCAGAGCATATAGAATTTACGCTGCTGCTGTTTGATCTGTTCAATATTCATCTTGTTGATTCTCCTTAAGGTTTTTTAATTAGTTTCCAATGCTTGTGGGTGTGCCAAATTATTGCTCCCAGTATGACTAACGTTATATATTAGTGGTTGCTACCACTGGTGATTATATCCAAAACCCATTGTTTCGCTTCTGGCGGATAGTGGTCCAAGTCCAGAATGAACTCCTGACCCGGAGAGGTGCTCTTCAGGTAGGCATTGTAATTGTCCATGTTCCAGCGGGCAATGGTTTCAGGGTTGCTCTCATTATGACAGCCCAGACGTTTAGTAATGTCTTCGTGATAAAACCATGAAGGTAGTTTCCAAAGGCTAATCTTTATATCGTCGTTGGTAGATTCTTTCTTACCTGTCTCAGTTTGATATTTGTTGTAATACTTGTTGTTGGTTATAGGGTCCATTTCGGTGAGAGTGAGTTTTTCATTGTACTGTTTTATGGTACCGTATCCGCTTATTCCTTTGGTGTCAAGTCCATCTATACATAGGTTTTGCCGGCCAATGAACAACACGTTAGGATTCCATTCAGGGTGATGGCAGTGGGGATGGTACTTTGCCCACTTTGGCACAGTAGTCAATTCTACATCCTGATCAAGCCGGATAATTCTGTCTATTTGCATCCAGCCCCAGATTTGGTGAAATCCCTGGCTATTGGGCTTATACTTTCTTTTCCCATTTATACTGACAACATGGTTGAACAAACCAAAGAACAGGAAAATGTCACCTTCATCGACTCCCTTCTCATCATTACATAGCATCCTCGCAGCATTCTGGTCTGTTCCGAACAATCCTCTCCAACCATTAAGCCGGGCTCCAAATTCATTATCCAGAGGAAGGGAATCCTCATAGAGATCAGGATCAAAATGGACATATTTTGATTCCATACCATCTATCTTTGGAGTTTTCCCCAGTTCCCGAAGCAAGGACCCTAAATTAACATCCTGAGGACTGAGGAGGTCATAAGTAATGTTTCTTTCGTGTTCGTTATCAATAGGTATCGGTAAAGAAATCATTTTCCCATTTTCAAGAATCGGGCTTGGGAAGCCACCGTAAGTGCCGTCAAATCCCTTGCGACTCAGTATGATCTTCATATGTTCACATCCTTATTAAGGTATCATTTTATCGTTAGTACTCGTTTCGATGTCAAATCAGGTCCCGCATTGGGGCTTCCAAGGCATCAAAGAAGTCATCAGCCACACTGAGAATATCCTGCATATATGCAGCCCAGCAGGAACGGTCGGAAAGCTCAAAGTCTGGGAAAGATACGCAAACCCGTTGCGCCCTTCTACCTTCCTTGCGTTCATATTCTATCCTGCCTTTAAGGGCTGCAGGAACCTTCATTTTGGTCTTAATATGGTCGATAATCTCAAGGTTTTTGGCTTCTTCGGCGGTGTCGATATAAAGCTCCAGTCGTAAGAGCTTCTTACTCGCCCGCATCAGGATGGAGTTGTAAACGCCCGGGATAACCGTGGGTTTGGCGTCCAGGCAATCGTCGTCTTTTATCTTGACCTTACTGAACTCGGTGTGCCGCATCTGGTCGATATAGGGCTTGAAAGCCTGCCAGAAATCCAGCTTGGTGGTGGAGCCTGACGGAGCTACTGATACAGAGGTTTTCTTGGTGTCTGATCCTACTGCTTTGATGATCGGTTTCGGGTTTGGTGCTTCCGCAGTTTTGGGTTTGCTGGGCTGAGTCGCTGGTTCAAACAAATCGCTGGGAATTGTCCGCGGGGGAGCATACATCTCTTTGCTCCATTGCAGGTTTGGCGTCTTGTCAGGGTCAAGAGGGAAGCCCATGAATTGTACATTCAGAGGTCCATAGAAGAATATCATATCCCTTGTTGCTTCCAAGCCGAGAGATTCCAAGCTTTCTTCACCATCTTCCTCATACATTTCTTCTGCTTCTTGTCCAAACTCATCGTCGGGGAAACTCCATTCTTCAGAAACGCTGTCACCGGCATCTTCGTCAACTATCTCCCAGTCATTCATACAGGTAGATTTGCCATCTTTTGCGTATGACCCCAGAACTTCATCTCTCAAGGAAATGTCAGACTCGATCAAAAGAGAGCCATATCTGAATAGAACATTATTATGTATCTTTTTACCCCAATCATACTTATACTCAACTGACTTGCCATTCTCAGGTTCGATCTTGACAAGCGGGGCTTTTTGCCTTTGAATAATTGCGTCGCCGATTTCTTCCCAGGCGCTTTCCACCCAGGAGATGAAGTCCACGGTCTTCTCTATAGCAGAGGCATAGGTCGTGGCATCCATTACATCCAAACCATCGACTGCAAGTACTACTGTCCTGCCCTTACCGTCCGATACGGTGTTAAGTATCTTTGTGCTGATTTTGTTGCCCTTCAGATATTTGTTCACTTTGTTTGCTATCTCATTGTTATCCTTAGCGCTATCTGTATCAACGACAAGGCTTACCAGCATGCCCTTTGATTCAAAATAGCTGAACACGAAGAACCAGTCTTTGTAGAGATATTCGTTGCTGATAAGCGTGGTTCCACTCAGGTCTGAATCAGGACTGAACACCAGGCAGGAATGTCCATCAACAATTTCTATCAGAGCATTCCAGAAGTTCATAAAAGATGGTGTTTCTGCGCTTGGTCCGGAAGCCGTTTGACAGCTTTCTGCAACACCCGCCTTGTTCTCTTTCAACCATTTTTTGGCACTATCATTACCATGGTTGGCTGCCAACTGCATCCAATATGCAGCCTTTTCAAAACGTTTATTACGCTCGGTTTCGTCACAGGCTTTCTTGGCTTTCCTCCAGCAATCATAGGAATGACCAATCTTATACTGTAGATCGGACTGATTTTCATTGGTCACTTTGCTCCAGCATTTCTCAGCTTTATCGGGGCTATACTCAGGCCCTTCTCCATTAAAATAGAGCCATCCCAGATAATACCAAGCATCATCCTCTCCGGCCTCAGCAGCCTTGGCAAACCAGTCAAAGGATGTTCGATATTCACATTCCTCAAACAAGCATAAAGCCAGCTCAAACATCGCTTGTTCATTACCATTCTCAGCGGCTATCTTATACCACTTCATAGCTTCTTCAAGGTCTTCTTCCGCTCCCTGTCCGTTTTTATAACAGAAACCAAGAGAGTATTGAGCGTAACTCCCTCCCATTTCGGCTGCTTTCCTGTATGTTTCAACTGCCTGTTCGTATTCCTCATCATCATACAGCTCTTCAGCCTTTTCTTCCAATTCCTCGATTACCTGCGCTTCCTGCTTAGTGGGCTTATTGGTGTTCATTCCTAATGCTCCTTGACCATGTTATTACTGGTTTAGATATATTTCCTATTTGGTAATGGGTAGATTTGCAATGCATCCATGTCTTTTTGTTCCAATCCATCGATTCTCACTGAATTGTGTGATGCCTAGAGATAGATATTTGATTTCAAGACTTCCACCCCGCCTTGCTAATGCTATAATGATCATACTATCTCCTTAGCTTTGTAATCATTTCAGGCCGATTGCAGGGGGTATTTCGCCAACGAAATCCCATACAATCCTCATAAAATACACTATTGAAACTATGTGTTTTTTGTCAAGTTTCGCATACGTGGGCGAAATCATCTGAAACCTACTGCTCTGGATTTAGATTCAAAGCTGGAACCTAGCTCCAGCCTGGCGTATTTGTAGAGATCATTCATGCACAGTTTAGCCTGATGTCCACGTGTAAAGGCCTCATGACAGGCATTCAAGACGACTAAACTGATCTGGCCGCCAGTGAAAGGAAACTCCTGGGCAAGTGACTCCAGATCCAGCTCAGGTTTTCCAGGTATGCTTTCAGGAAGGTGGATCTGCCAAAGTTTAAGGCGACAGGCGGCATCCGGGGCGGGAATCTCCAGCTTGTAATGGAAGCGTCTACTCATTGCGGGATCAAGGTTTTGTGCCAGGTTCGAGGTTACGATCAAGATACCTGGAAAGCTTTCCATCTCTTCCAAAAAGATACTTTGGATGGCGTTCTCGGTTACATCTGCAGAACGCTCCAGATCATTTCCACGCTTGTGGATCAGCTGGTCGCCTTCATTGAGCAGAAAGACGGGATTCACTTCCGCTGCTATTTGACGCATCTCTTTAAACATAGCCCGGGCTCGCTTTTCCGTGCTGCCATAATACATGTCACGGATGTTGTTGGCATTGATCATCAGCAGAGATCGGTTCAGTTCGTTGGCGATCACTCCGGCAATGAAGGTTTTACCTGTGCCCGGCTCTCCGTGGAGCAGAATGATGCAACCCTGCTGGACAGATACATCATCGGTAAGAGATGCCCCCATTAGGCCCCATTGCACTAACTCATCCTTACGAGGGTTTGTCAAGCGCGCTACAATCGCCTTGATACTTTCCAGAGTATGTGCTGGTAATATCAGTTGATCCATGATCTGACGTGGTTTAATCATGCTAAAGTAAGCTGAGTCAGAAATAGTAGTTGCCAAGTTAAAACCCTTTCCAGTGGAAGTATCCGTTAATTCCGTTAATGCCGCGTCACTCAGGGAAAGATCGTTACGATATATGCTTGGCTCTGGATACTCAAGCAAACCTTCATGCTGAAGGAGATTCTTTCGGGCAACAGATTTAACTGCTTGCTGAAGATCAGATTTGTTTTCGGTGATTAAAGTAGCTAGAGCTAGAATACTCAGTTCAACATTTAGCCTGGTCTGATGAAAATAGATCATATATAGGGACTTCTGCCAGAAAGGATTAAGTTTATGGGCAGTGATAAATCTTCCGAGCGAATTGTCTGAGGGTAAACTGGATATCTTATCAAGGGCAATATCCAGTATCCGGTTCACCACTTTACCGTAATAGACGCCTTCCGCAACTCTGGGTTCCTGCCTAAGCTCAGGATAATGGTTGAAAAGATGGCTCAGCGCATCGCAAACAACTTCAAGCGGGTCGGCACTATCTTTATATCCCTTGTTGAGGATAGCAACGCAGCACTTTAATGGTTTCTTGCCAAGCAAAATGTTCCATAACAATCCATTAAGGCGGTATTGACCTTGCAGCAAAGATGCAAGATTGGTGTGGAAGTCGTGATCAGGGGGAAAGGAGAAGCTGAGGATCCCACGATCTACCAAGCTAATCAGATAATCGAATCCAGCTTTCAGATTGGCCTGCGGGCTTGGCAGGAAACCAAGAATGTCCCTCACTGAGTAATCCAGATCATAGTTCTCCCTGGTTTGTTGGTAGATCCCTGAGATCACAGACAGGTCATTGGATTCTAGGCAATAAGCTTTCAATTCCTTATGCCGGATAAGTTTGCGGAGCAGACTATTTTGAATGCAATGATTTGATTTTCCAATGGTAAGGTTGGCTGTCTTGCCGTGATTAGGAAGAAGCCCCAAATCTTCAGATCTCTTATCAACTGAGGATTCTTCACAGTGAGCCGTATTTCTTTGTTTGATGGAGCTGTATTCCTCCAAGCATTGAATAAGATCGGTATGCATATCTTCTCCCAAAAATTCTATTCTGCCCCTATTATAAACTTGGTACAGAAAAACTGGCTGACTATTTTTGATACGGGGTTCTATTGAAGCCCAGGCACTCCATAACTGTGTGATTTATCAT
>MTBK01138916.1_pt1 | contig 11761 bp, 10 predicted proteins | sample 1535981 | NCBI WGS metagenome assembly MTBK01 (sample SAMN06109225, study PRJNA356200) | anaerobic digester metagenome | isolation source: biogas reactors fed with pig manure or primary and secondary sludge | place: Spain | collected 2016-06-30 | reverse complement strand
GAGTTTGTAAAAAGTAAGGGAGTAAAGGATGATTTTAGGATTGATATTACAGTTTCTTTACCAAAAAGTCCTGTTAGAGTAGAAGTCTCTGGAGAGAACATGTATGCAAATATTGATGAAGCATCTGATACTCTTGCTAGGAGATTGAAAAGATATAATGAGAAGAAAGCATATTGGGAGGGTGTTACTCCTTGGAAAGTAATGGAGGCAGATGCTCAACTTACACAAGAGGATGAGGTAGTAGAGGATAACTATATAGGGTATGTACCAACAATATCTCTGAGAAAACAGATTGAGGATATGAGTCCTTTAGAAGAAGGAGAAGCAATAGAGAGGATGGAACTACTTGGGTATCAACAGCTACTATTTAAAAACAAGAGTACCGGTAAAATATCTATGTTATACAGAAGAGAGCAGGGAGAGTATGGTTTGGTTGAGCCTAGTGATGTGGAGGTATAAAAAAAGGGGCTAATTAGCCCCTTCTTAATCAAGATCTGTATATAATTTACTCTTCTAGTTCATTTTTATTAGCTTCATCAAAAAGATTTCTAAAGATATTAACTGTTGCTGTTAGAACACCGTATTTAGGAGTAGATGTGGAGTTATCTTGAATCTTGTACTCCTGGAATAGGCCTTCTAACCAAGAGTATTTACTGTTCTCTACTTCTTGTTGAATAAATACCTCTTTTGTTTTCTCTCTGTACTGTTCATAATCTAATTTCTCTCCTTCTTCAAGTTGTGCAGTCTCTGTAGGGAATATAACGTTACTATACTGATCAAAGAATTTCTTTATATCATCATCATCATACTCTAGGGTAGGTTCTAGTATCTTAGTTGCTAATATATCTAATTCTATCTGTGTTTTTAAATCCTTCTCTGTAATACCGTTAGCTAGAAGAGCTGCTTGATAGCTCTCTTGACCACCTACTGATGTAATAATATCATCTAATCTTGCTTGTACTTCTTCCTCAGAGGCAGATACACTATTTTTCTCTGCTTCTAGTAAAATAATCTTTTCATCAATTAATTGCTTTGTTGTTGATTGGCCGTACTGTGCCTCTAGTCTTTTGTGGTATGCCTTTTTAGATATTCTTGCTCCATCTATTACTGCAATACTGTAACCATTGTTTAGATATTGGAAGAAGAAATCAACAAGGATAAACATAAACAATGCGCCTAAGATAGTAAGAAAGACTTTAAAGAGTTTGTTAGATACTACCTTTTGAAAAGAAGGCTTCTTGAATTTAAGTATAAGGGGGCAAGTTCTTTTCGTTTTTGCAGTACTTTTTTTAGTTTTTGTTTTTTTCATTAAGATAAGAAATAAATTAAAATATCCTTATAGTTTATCTAAAGAGTTTAACAGAAATCTTCATAGTTGAAAAGAGTTAAGGTTTTTGTAGATGGAAATAGGCTGTTCTTAAGCCATTAGAGTGGTATATAACAGCGTAAGTTTCTCCGCACCTATCTACACCCTTATAGAGTGTACCAGACATAGCAGCATAAATAGGGGTTCCGTATGCACCTTCTGACCAAGGTACAGAGATATCTATTGCTTTTCTTGAAGCAGAGTGATGATCTTGTGTTAATATGGCAGTTTTACTAATTGGTATTCTCATACTTCCACTTCTTACATAGTAGTATTTCCATCCTGATGCTGTTTGGGCATAATAATCAGGACCTTTCTTTAGGTAACCGTTCCAAGGGCTTATCTCACCGTAACCTTCATAGAGGCCTGAGCCTATCCTGTCAATAGAGAAATGTAGATGAGGTCCTGTACTACATGAGCTTGGTAGTCCTCCCATTCTTCCTATCCAAGTACCTGCATTTACCCATCCGTAGTTTGCCATTTTTTCACCATACAATTGTATATATTTCATAATCTCATCATCAATACTGGCTTGCAAACTCCTTGTAGCATCTAAGTTAGCAAGTATCTCTTTTTCTTTTCTCTCTGATTGCGCAAGGAGATTTGTTCTCTCTACTTTCTGTTTGTCTAAATCTATTTTTTCTTCTTTAAGACGATTATTCTCTTCTTCATTCTCATTTCTAATTATCTGGAGATCAGCCTTTTTCTCAGCGAGTTGAGCCTCTTCTTCTTCTAGTTGAAGAGTAGTGTCATTATATTCTTGAAGAGAGAGTTTATCTCTCTCTCTTGTTTCTAAGAGATACTTGGTTTTTCTTAGAATAGTCTCAACATTTTTTATATCCAAGAATAACTCCAAAGGTCGTAGGAAAGAGTATTTATATGATTCTGTTACTCTTTTGTTTACCATCTCTTTTAACATATTTATCTCCTGAGATAGTAAATTAATATTATCTTCCTTCTCTTTAATCTCTTTGGATAGAAGAGCTATTTCAACATCCTTAGTTGCTATCTCTAATTCCAGTGTAGATATCACTCTCTCTGCTTGTTCTATCTGTGTATTAATATATTTTATTTTCTCCTGTAGAGAGAGTTGTTGATACTGCTCACTTTTAAGTCTACCCTCAAGGGTACTCTGTTGTTTGTTTACCTTTGATAACTCTTTACGTAGATAATCTAAGCACTCTCTAGAGGTAGGATCCATTTTAGATGGACAGATTGTTTTTGCAAAGGAGTTACTAGAACTAAGTAAGAGAATTAGAAGAGAGAGAAGAAGTGTTTTTTTAAAAAAATGTATTTTGTTCATTTATCCTTCTTTTAAATATTTTTTTACTGCACTAAAACTACTGAAATATCCAAAGCCTCCACCTACAATTATGTGTGTGAGTAAATAGATTAAGAGAAATGTAATATCAAATTTCAACAGAAATGGTAAGTTTAGGTCAAGAAAGAGTTGATTAATCCAGAAAGAGAAGTCTGTCCCTTTAGTATAATATATTACAGTGTACCAAGGTATTAAGATAAGTAAGGTAGCAATAAATCCACCTGCAAGACCGTAGAAAGTACCTTCAATGAGAAAAGGTGTACGGATGAATTTATCTGAACTACCTACCAAATGCATAATTTCAATCTCTTGTTGATGTAGCTTAATATTAAAGCCGATTGTAACTCTAATAAGGGATACTGTAACAATTGCCATTGCACTAATTAATATTATTGAACCGATGTTAATAATTCTTGACAGTGTTTTCATATTATCTACAACCTGTTTGAAGTAGTAGACATCTTCTATGTGAGGGTTAGTCTCTTTTGCTTTGTTAATTTTTTCAATTATATTAATCAAAGAATCAATATTCTTAGCCCTTATCTCTAAACTAGGAGGTAGAGAGTCAGCTGTTATTGTAGATATTAATTCTGGATTTTCAGCAAAATCCTCTTTATAGATTTCTAAGGCTTGTGCTTGTGATATATATGTAATTTGCTCAACAGAGGAATCACTATTTATTGTATCTCTAAAATGAAAAATCTCCTTCTCATCAGTACCTTTCTTAAAAAAGACAATAACCTGTGCTCTCTGCTCAAGGAAATCAACCGTTTTCTGAGTAAGGATTGAGATTGATATAAATACGGAAGAGAGTGTAAATACTATTGCAGAAACAAGTATAGTTGAGATAGTTAACCACTTGTTTCTCTTAATATTTTTTGTTGTTACTTTAAATATTCTTGTATTATTCATTTTCTATACTACTTAAATATTGTTTAACAAATTTTGCTAATTCAGTATTCTCTTTTTTACTCAGTTTCATATCCTCTAATTCTCTAGTAGTAATATTTATTAATATCTCAGGAGAAGTTAAAGCGTACTGTACAAGCTTCTTTTTTAAAGAAGGACTAAGTTTGTTAAACTCTGGAGAGAGAGGTAATGTTTTTTTCTTACTCTTAACCTTAGAAGAGATAGTATTTTCTTCCGTTTCTTCTTTATCAGAAGTCATCTCTCTTGGATCAGAATCAAAGCTTAACTTACCTTCTTCTAATGTAATTGTTCTATCTTTGTTAGAACCATTTAGGAGGTTGAAGTCATGTGATATTACCATTACTGTTGTTCCTCCTTTATTAATAGTTTTTAGTATCTCAAGGATCTGCATTGCATTCTCTGAATCTAGGTTACCAGTTGGTTCATCAGCAACGAGAAAATCTGGTTTATTAGCTAGTGCTCTGGCAATAGCACCTCTCTGTTGTTCTCCTCCTGATAATTCATAGGGGAATAGTTCTCTTCTATCTCTAAGGTCTACTAAGTCTAAGAGATAATCTGTTGTATCTTCTATCTCTTTTTGGCTTTTGTTAAGTATCTCAAGAGCAAATTCGATATTCTCTTCGAGTGTCTTTGTATTCAGAAGTTTTATATCTTGGAATACCATTCCTATTTTCTGTCTATAGGCAGGAAGGAGCCTCCTAGTTAACTTTGGGACCTCTATCTCATTAAAAAATATTGTCCCAGAGGTTGGTAATTCTTCTCTTATTAACAATCTCATAATAGTAGACTTACCAGCTCCAGAAGGGCCAACTAAGAAAAGGAATTCACCAGGATCTATACGGAAGGTGATGTCTTCCAATGCAATAATGTTGTCTTTATATTTCTTTGTAACAGTATCAAAAATTACCATGAGCAGTAGAAGAAATTTATTCTATCCTATATATTACTGTATTCTTAATTGAGCTTCAAGTAACTCTTCTATATTACCATCTAGTACACTTTCGGGATTTGTAATCTCTATGCCTGTTCTTAAGTCTTTAACTAGTTTGTATGGATGTAATATGTAGTTTCTAATCTGACTTCCCCATCCGGCTATAGTGTAGTCACCTTTTATCTCAGAGATCTCTTCTAATCGATTCTCTTCGACTATTCTCCATAATTTTCCTTTTAGTATTTGCATAGCTTTCTCTCTGTTTTTTAATTGGCTTCTCTCTTGAGAACATTTTACAACTATACCTGTAGGTATATGTGTAATTTGAACAGCAGAGGATGTTTTGTTTACGCTCTGGCCACCAGGCCCACTTGCTCTGATAGCTTTAAATTCAATATCGGAGTTCGGTATCTGAATATCTCTCTCTAGATCCTCCATTATTGGTATTACTTCAACACCTGCAAATGATGTTTGTCTGAGATTTTGAGTATTAAAAGGAGAGAGTCTAACTAATCTGTGAGTACCGTGTTCTCTTTTAAGTATCCCGTAGGCATATTTACCATAAATATCAATAGAAACAGTAGAGATACCAGCTTCATTACCCTTAACTATATCTGTTATCTGGTATTTCCAACCTTTTTTCTCTACATACATTGTATACATTCTAAGAAGCATCTCTGTCCAATCATTTGCTTCTGTACCTCCTTGGCCTGAGTGAATAGAGAGAGTAGCATTATTCTTGTCATACTTACCTGTTAAAAATGTTAGAGATTCAAATTGTAATACCTTCTTTTTAATATTATCAAATTCTTGTTGTAGAAATTCTGTTTTTTCCTTTTCTTGCTCCTCTGCTAAATTGTAAAGAATCTCTATATCTTCTCTAAGTTTTGTTACAGTATCAATCTCTTCTTTGAGCTCTGCGATCTGGGTTAATATGTTTTTAGCATGTTCTTGATTATCCCAGAAATTTTCTCGGTTACTCTCTAATTCTAGTGATTTGAGATTATTTCTTTTAGAAGATATATCTAAAGAAGAGCCTATATCTTCTATTTTTCTTTTCATTTCTTCAATTTCCCTTTTGTTAATTTCTGCCATACTGTATATTATATACTAGTTTAAAATCTTAAGACTAGTATATATGTTTGGGCTATTTAGTAAAAAGGATGGACAGAGAAGTACTAAGAAGGTAGCAGAAGAAGTAAAAAAGTTCTCAGTGATGTTAATTCTTGATGGTTTCGGTATTCATCCTGATAGTGAAGGGAATGCAGTATTGGGTGCAAATACCCCATTTTTGGACACAGCGTTGACTTATGGTAGGTCAACCTTAATCAATGCTTCAGGTACTTATGCAGGTCTAGCAGCAGAGGAACCTGGTAATTCTGAAGTAGGACATCTTAATCTAGGTGCAGGGCATGTAGTCTATCAAACTTTACCAAGGATTGATGATGCAATTGCTACTCGTGAGTTTGAAGATAATGCTGTAATAAGGGAATCCTTTGATGAAGTTAAAAAGAGAGGTTCTAATTATCATCTAGTTGGTGTTCTGAGTGCTGCTGGTGTTCATGGGCATATAAAGCATCTTTTCTCTTTAATGGAATTGTGTAAAGCATACGGTATAGATCCCTTTATTCATATTATCCTTGATGGGAGGGATACCCCTCCTAAAGATGGATTCTTGTACTTAAGTAGACTTAATTCTAAAATAAAGGAACTCGGTATTGGGAGAATCGCCTCTATGCAAGGGAGATTCTACGGTATGGATAGGGATAGTAGATGGGAGAGAATAAAGTTGGCATATGATGCAATGGTTGGACTCTCTCAAGAAACATTTACAGATGCAGTAGTTGCATTACAGAGTGCCTATTCAAACAATGAGACAGATCAATTCTTTAAACCTAGAACTAGGGTAGATTCTAGGGGAAGACCAATCGGTCCAGTTAGAACTAATGATGTACTGCTTTATTGGAACTTTAGAGAAGATCGTGCAAGACAGTTGAGTAAGGCATTTGTAGATAGGGATTTTAATCACTTTGTAAGAAGAGCTTATCCTGAGAATTTGTACTTAGTAACCATGACAGGGTATGAAGAGAATATACCAGCTCATGTCGTATTTCCTCCTAAAAAGATAAAGAAATCAATGGCAAGATATATTGCAGAGAATGGGTATAAGCAGTTGCATATATCTGAAACAGAGAAGTATATGCATGTAACATATTTCTTCAACGGTGGTATAGAACAACCTAACGAAGGTGAGGACTTTTTTAATATTCCATCTCCTAAAGTAGAAAATTATGCTATGGTACCTGAGATGAGTTCCCCTATAATTAGAGATGAGGTTGTAAAAAGGATTAAAGCTGATTATGATTACAAGTTTATTCTTATTAATTTCGCAAATCCTGATATGCTTGGTCATACAGGGGATTACTCTGCTACTGTCCGGGCAAATGAGATAGTAGATTCTCTCTGTGCAGATATTACAAAAGCTACATTAGAGAAGGGTGGTTCTATTGTAATAACTGCTGATCATGGTAACTGTGAGACAATGATTAACAGGGTGACAAAAGAAGTAGATATAGCTCATACTAATAACCCTGTCCCTATGATTATTCTCTCAGATATAAAGGATATTACTCCTCAAGCTGGTACAAAATTAATTAAGGTAGGAACAGGGCCAAAGGCGAATGTAACAGGTCTACTAGCTGATGTAAGTCCAACTTGCCTAGGTCTTGTCGGTCTGGATATTCCTGATACAATGACAGGGGTAGATTTAAGAGCAATTATTTAAGAGTTAACAGTAGTAGTATTAATGCTAGTATGATTCTGTATACTCCAAAAAAGGTTAACCATCTCCTTTTACTATACTTATTCAATACCTTTAAAGTAATATATGTAAATCCTCCAGATACAATTAGTAGTACACAATTAGGTATGGTACAGAGAGTAAATATACCCTTCTCCATAATTCCATAGAGAGATGCTCCTAGTAGTAGTGGTAAGCCTAGTAAGAAAGAGAACTGCAGAGATGTATATTTCTCAACTCCTACAAGGATACCCGTAATAGTTGTAATTGCTGACCTTGAAGTACCAGGTAGAAAAGCTATTATTTGAGATACTCCTATTGCTACTGCTTGTTTCCATGTTACATCTGTTATCTTCTTTTTTCTTCTTTTAATTCTATCCGTTAGTATGATAGCGATTCCCCAAAATAGTAGTGAAAAAATAATAATGGAGGTACTTCTTAATCTCTCCTCTATAATATTTTTAAAAAGTAATCCGAATATACCAGCAGGGAGTGTAGATAGAAGAACCTTTAACCAGAAAGAGATATGTTTTTTTTGATATAGCTCTTTTGGGAGAGTTTGTAGAAAGTAGAAAATTAATGCAATTGTTGTACCGAGGTGTAGAACAGAGAGAAGATATGTACCCATCTCTATATCTAAATATTCGGAGATAAGTATTAAATGAGCCGTACTTGAAATAGGTAGTAGTTCGGTTACACCCTGTACAACTGCTAATATTATTGATTTTAACATTTCCATCTTTTCTGATATGCTTGAATGAATATATTGTGGTATATTTTACTATATGATTAGAAAAAAGATAGGGGTATTGTTAGCACTACTCCTTTTTACCATAAATAGTCCTCTTCTGAGAGAGAAAGCTTACGCTTCTGATGCACCTCTTTTTTTTTATCCTTCCAGTGGTATTGTTGAGGATGTAGAGGAGGGTTTTACGGTTGATGTACTAATTGATAGTGGAGGGGTAGAGATATCTAAGGCTAGGGTAGTTGTTAAATATGATCCTCAGGTAATTATCTTGAAGGAGGCAGGGAGAAATAATAGCCTCTTTGCACAATTTCCTGACGACCAGAGTAGTACAGATAATGTCGAAGGTATTGTAATGCTTACTGGTATAACGGAGATAGAAGATGGAGTCCCATTCTATACTACTGTAGGTGAACCAGATGTATTTATTAGGTTGAAATTTGAGATTATTGACACTTCTGTAGAGAAGATTGTGCTTGATATGAACTATTCAGGAGAGGATGAACTGTTTGAATCCATCATTATTACTGCTCATGAACCTAACTCTAATATTCTTCTTAGCAAGCCAAGCTCTGCGATATTCCATCTTAAAAGTGACGATATTCCAGAGACTGCAATTAATATCAGTAGTACAGGCATTATAGTTGGGTTAGTTCTAATTCTTGCTGGGGCTTTTGTCAGAAGGAGTAATGACAATATATTTATTAAAAGAAGAGGTACTGTTGTAATAGAAGGAACCGAGTAATTATTGATAAGGATTAAGATATTTGATATTATTTAGGACATTTTAAGCCGAGATAGCTCAGCTGGTAGAGCATCTGTCTGAAGAACAGGGGGTCCCCAGTTCAAATCTGGGTCTCGGCACCAGCGAGAGTAGTTCAGTTGGCTAGAACGACACATTGCCAATGTGTAGGTCGCGGGTTCAAATCCCGTCTCTCGCTCTTACTGAGATTTTTTAAGTGACTTTTTAAGGAAGGATATAATTCTTTTTCTGTTTTTCCAAGATATACTTATTAGAAGATATCCAAATACAATTATTATTATCCATTTATCACCGATACTCATGTACTTTTTTATAGTACTTAAGTTCCCAGCAGCAAGTTTCCCAATATATGCTATTATCAATGAGTTAAAGAATACTCCTAAGAAAAGAGCAAAAGAGAATTTGAAGAAATTTACTCTTAGGAAACCAGCAGCCAAGGTCGCTGCAACTCTTACCCACGGTACAAATCTAGATAGAAAAACATAGAGATATTTCTTCTTATCCAGCTTATTCTTGCTTGAATCAAACCTTACCTTATTCACTCCTAAGAACTTTCCTTTTCCATCTAACCACTTATATATATTCTTATCAGTGAATAAACTTCCTAGAAGGAATATAGGTAATCCACCTACGACTTCTCCTAGTGCTGTTACTAGGGAGATTAGATACACATTGTTCTCTTCCATTGAAGCAAGTATTGCTATTACAATCTCTGTAGGGAATAAACCAACTGCCGAGATAAAGATACCCCAATACCTTAATGCAATGAACCACTCTATTAGTTTTGTAATTATTAAGTTCAACATACTACTTTGAAATATTAACAGATATTTAGATTAGGTCAAATATCTCTTCCAAATTTTTTGAAGGTAGGATAAACTTTGTGTATGACAAAAGTATCTTTTAAGAGAAGTGTTGTTTTTAATAAGATTAAGAGAAATAGTGTTACTATCTTTTTAAAGAAGTATTTACCATATATACTGTTTTTTACCTTGTTAGGTTTCTCTTTTGTTTTTCATTTCTGGGATATCAAAAAGATAGAGTTTAATCTTTCTGAGCTTAAATATTTAGACAGTAATGAATTAGATATATATCTAGAGGAGTATGTGGGTATGAATCTGTTTTTAGTAGATCCTAATGAAATTGAAAAGGTATTAATTAATGGAAATGGTTTTGTTAAGAGTGTACTAACAGAGAAGATATTACCAAATAGGTTGAAAATATCAATAACTGAATATACTCCATACTATTCGGGCTACTCTTTAGATAAGTGTTTCCTCTTCTCAAGCGAAGGAACAAAAATAGATATACTGTGTGAAGAGTGTGAAGATGAGTGTTGGGAGGTGTCATCTGAATACTCTCAGATATATATTAGTTCTAATTCGGTAATAGAGAGTGCTAATAATTTAATATTTTTTGATGAAATAAGGAGAATAGAAGAGATACTCTCTCTCTTTGGGTATAAGGCTAAAGAGATATTAATAAATGATGGTATTGTAGTTTTTAATGATGAGGATAAGCATAAATTTACATTTGATATAGCGTATAATCTTGATTTACAATTAGCAAGACTCTATCTTGTTTGTAAAAAGATTAATTCTGATAGTATAAAATTTAAAAGCTTGGACTTGCGATTTGATAGACCTGTTATGAAGATAAAGTAGGGTACATTTGACAAAAAAGAATTACTTTGTAAAAATAATCTTAGTTCTTGCTAAATGTATTTTTTTTGACTATATTATATATACCAAGCTAATAATTTAAAGTAATATTATACTGCCTTAAAGAAAATGGCACACAAAACAATAACATCGATAGATGTAGGCTCATCTAAAATTACTACAATAATTTCTTCCATAGAAGACGGACAATCCCCCTCTGTAATAGGGGTATGTTCTTACCCCAGTAAGGGGATAAAGAAAGGTGTAGTTGTTAATATTGATGATGCAACTAATGCAATTTCAGAGAGTGTAATGGCTGCAGAGAGAATGGCAGGGATTACAGTATCAGATGTATGTGTATCAATTAATGGTGAATTAGTTACAAGTTTAAACAACAAGGGTGTTATTGCTGTATCTGGTTCTGAGATTACAATAGATGATACTTTCAGAGCAATAGAGAATGCCAGAACTCTCTCTCTGCCTGATAACTTGAATCCGATACATATTATTCCAAGGGAATTTGTTGTTGATAATCAAGGTGGTATTAAATATCCTATTGGAATGTCTGGAAGTAGATTAGAGGTAGAGACTCATATTATTACTGCTCCTAACTCCTATTGGCAAAATATTAAGAAGTGTGTTGAACAATTAGGTTTAAATGTTGCAGATGTAGTATTTACTGGTTGGGCTTCTTCTCTAGCTGTATTAACAGATACAGAGAAAGAGTTAGGAGTTACTCTATTAGATATTGGTGCAGGGACAACAAGTATCACTATATTCGAAGAGGGTGCTATTATTTACAGTAGTGTAATTCCTTTGGGAGGAGTTAATATTACAAGTGATATTGCAATTGGGTTACAAGTCTCTCTAGAAGATGCAGAGAAAATTAAGGTTAATGTAGGAGATTTGTTTGAAAACAAGAAAAAAGCAGAGAGAACAGATTCAGATTCTACACCAGCCCTGTTAAGGAAAATAGAGGAAGAATCACCTAAGAAGAGTAAGGGAGATGAGGTTGATCTAGCTCTACTTAATATACCTAGTAAGAAGGTATCAAAAGAGATGTTAAACAGTATTATAGAGGCTAGATGTGAGGAGATTTTTGAAATGGCGATTGATAATGTAAAGAAAGCAGGTTTTAAAATTGCTATGCCCGCTGGTATAGTTCTTACAGGGGGTAGTTCTCTTCTAAAAGATCTCTCTAAATCTGCACAGGAAGTATTTGGTGTAGCCTCTAGAGTAGGTTA
>MTBK01057691.1_pt1 | contig 11773 bp, 14 predicted proteins | sample 1535981 | NCBI WGS metagenome assembly MTBK01 (sample SAMN06109225, study PRJNA356200) | anaerobic digester metagenome | isolation source: biogas reactors fed with pig manure or primary and secondary sludge | place: Spain | collected 2016-06-30 | reverse complement strand
TATTGTAGGCATTGGCCAAACGCCACTCGGCGAACTTTGGGATCTTGGCTTGCGCGATTTAGGTCTGCAGGCGCTTTTGACGGCTGTTGAAGACGCGCAAGGTTTGGTTCCGCAAGCCCTTTATGTGGCGAATATGCTTGGGGCGAGCGCGTCGCGCCAGGCGAATTTAGGCACTTTGATTTGCGACCAGGTCGGCTTGGCTGGTCAGGCTGAGGCGCTCACCGTTGAAGCCGCGGAGGCATCCGGTGGCGTGGCGCTGCAACTGGCTGCCAACGCCATTCGGGCGGGTTCAGCGGATGTGGTGGCGGTGCTTGGTGTTGAAAAGGTAGCGGACATCGTCAGCAGCGAACTGGACGCTTTCGTGGCGCAAAGCCTTGACGCGGATTTTGAAAGCGAAATCGGCATGAACGCCAACAGTCAAGCCGCGCTCTTGTTGCAGCGCTACCTGCACGAAAACGCCTTCCCGCGCGAAGCCCTGGCAGGGTTCCCGATGATCGCGCATGCCAACGCTGTGGCAAACCCGCATGCCATGTTCCGGCGCGCGATAAGTGCCGAAGCCTATAACAAAGCGGCATTGGTGGAACCCCCGCTCAATTTTTATGATGTTGCTCCCCTGGCGGATGGGGCTACCGCGCTGATTTTAACGCGTGGCTCGTGCCTGCCATCCACCCTGCGCGCTCAAGCGGTGCGTTTGGCGGGTTCAGCGGTGGCTAATTCCCGCCTGGCACTGCACGACAGACTCGACCCTCTGTTTTTTGACGCTGCCGCGCTTTCGTCCCAGCGCGCCCTGGAACGCGCTGGGCTCAGTTTGGAAGACCTTGACTTTTTTGAGTATTCCGATATCACCACCCTGCATGCCTTGCTTTCGCTGGAAGCCATTGGTGCCGCGCCACGTGGGCAAGCCTGGAAATTAGCCTCTGATGGCAGTTTGGCACTGGATGGCAGCTTGCCGGTGGCGACCATGGGTGGCAATAAAGCGCGTGGTTTCGCGCTGGGCGCGAGTGGTGTCTTTCAGGCGCTGGAAGCCACTCTGCAGTTGAGGGGCAAAGCGGGCGCTAACCAAATCCCCAACGCGCGTGTGGGCATGGTGCAATCGCTTGCCGGCAACGCCTCCCTCGCCGCCACACATGTGCTGACCAGGTTGGAATAGTAAGAAATAACTTAAAACTCTCAACCCCGCATTGAAAACTAATCCCATCATGCTATAATCCGTCTTGCAAAGGACAGAACATATGAACAACAACCTCATTTTCCCCTTCACCGCTATTGTTGGCCAGGAGATGATGCTGCGCTCGCTGATTCTCAACGCGGTTGACCCGCGCATCGGCGGCGTGCTTATTCGTGGCGAACGTGGCACCGCCAAATCGACCGCGGCGCGCGCCCTGGCAGCCCTGCTGCCGGACATCGAAGTGGTGAAAGGCTGTCGCTTTGCCTGTGACCCAGCCCATCCGAGCCACTTCTGCACGGAGTGCCAGGAGCGCCTTGAAGCCGGCGAGGACCCCCTGCCCACCGAAACCCGCAAAACGCCCTTCATCAACCTGCCGGTTTCCGCTACCGAAGACCGTGTGGTGGGCACGCTGGATATCGAACGCGCCATCCAACTGGGTCAGCGTCATTTTGAACCCGGCGTGCTGGCAGCGGCGAACCGCGGCATGCTTTACATCGACGAAGTCAACCTGCTGGATGACCATGTGGTGGATATCCTGCTGGATTCCGCCGCCATGGGCGTGAACGTGGTTGAGCGCGAGGGCATTTCGTTTAGCCATCCGGCGCGCTTTATCCTGGTGGGCACGATGAACCCCGAAGAAGGCGATTTGCGCCCGCAACTTTTGGACCGCTTCGCGTTTTCGGTGGATATCCATGGCATTCTTGATAAAGCCCAGCGGGTTGAGATTATGCGCCGAAACATCGCCTTTGAAGCCGACCCCGCCGCTTTTCAGGCGAAGTGGGCGCCCAAAGAGCAGGAATTGAGCGACAAAATCAAAGCCGCGGAGTACATGTTGGATGAGGTCGGCTACACTCAGCGCGACCTGACCTTAATCGCGGAGCTGACCTCCTCAATGGAAGTTGATGGGCACCGTTCGGATATGGTCATCCTCAAAGGCGCGCGCGCTCAGGCGGCGTTCGACGGACGCAGACGCATCTCGCCTGTGGATATTGGCATGGCGGCTGAGTTGGCGCTACCCCATCGCGTTAAGGCGGGTCCGTTCCGCAAGAGCGGTGTGGGCATCGAAACGCTCAACACGAAAATCGATGGGCTAAAAGCGCTCAGCACGGTGACGGAATATCCCGAAGAAGATAGTGACGAAGGCGCCACGCCGGACGATTCCGATAAAAAAAAAGCGATCCCTTAGCTGAAGGCGAAGTTCAGCCTGAAATCTCCGAAGATGAAATCCCGCTGGTAGGGGAAGGCCAGCAGGATATTTTCACCACGCTTGACGCGCACTGGTGGGAAGGCGGGCAGGTGATGGAAGCCGGCGAGACCTTTGAACCGCGCCAGCTTGACACGCCCCTGGACGAAATGGTGCGCAAACAGGGTGGCAGGCGCTCGCAAACCCGCTCGAAAACCAAACGTGGCCGCTATATCGCCGCGCGCCAGGCCCCGGGCGACACCAGCGACCTTGCCTTTGACGCCACACTGCGCGCTGCCGCGCCTTATCAGCGCAAACGCCAGGAGCTGAAAGCGCGCAACAAGGTGGCATTCGCGGTGCGTTCGGCAGATTTCCAAAAGAAAATTCGCATGCGCAAAACAGCCAACCTGATTCTTTTTGTGGTGGATGGCTCGTGGTCGATGGCGGTATCCGAGCGCATGTCGGCAACCAAAGCGGCGATTTTATCCCTGCTCACCGATGCCTATCAGCGGCGCGACCGGGTGGGATTGGTCGTCTTCCAAAAAGACCGCGCGACCCTGGTGCTTTCGCCCACCAACTCGGTGGTATTGGCACAGCGCGCGATGGAAAACATCCCCATCGGCGGCAAGACACCTCTCGCGGCGGGTTTGGTGATGGCTTATGAAGTGGTGCAGCGCGAGAAGATTCTGCACCCCGACGTGCAACCCCTGCTCATTGTGCTCACCGACGGCGCCGGCAATGTGGCGTATCAGCCCGGGCGCAACGTGCCCCAGGAGCTTGAAGAATTTGCCGGCATGTTCAAGCGCGAGAAGATTCACAGCGTGGTCATCAACATGGAACAAAAGGTCTTTGACGCTGGACTGGCGCAACGCCTGGCGGACCAAATGGGCGCGGTTTGCTATACCGTGGACGAACTGCGCGGGGATGTGCTTTACGAAACCGTGCAGAAGGAAATCATCGCGCCAAGTGGCCCTAATTATCGCGATACCGCGCCGGTGATGGCAACCAGCCGTGACTGGTAGGGCTAAAACCGTCAGGATTCGTCAAGTAAGTAGTCTATAGCAATGACCACAGCAACAAAGAGGTCCTGCAGGCTCTCATCAAAAATATCCAGGCGGTAATTATCCGCGAGAGTCAGCCATTCTTTGGAGATGCTGCCAACCTTATTTCCGCGTTGCGTAAGGGTATATTCGTGCTCCCAAAAGTCACCCATGACATTAAGCCCTAAATTCTCCGGGTCGATGTCAATATCCCGATATAAGAGGCTGAAGTTACTTTGGATGCTGATTTCCTTTCCGTCAGCAAAAGTCACCACGAATTTTGGCAGTAAGGTCAGCACAACCCTGTCCACAGTAAAGAGATGGTTCCCATTGGGGGCTGAAACATGAACAGTATGGCCGAGAGGGTTAAACTCCTGGTCAACCTGATAGATGGTTTGTCCGTTCTCATCGGTGATGGGGTAGTGATCCAGTATTTTGAATACTTTTTGTTGGATGTAAAGTGATTTCATCGTTCGCGACCTCATTTCCTGATGTCTCTAAAGTTCAGCATCGCTTGAAAAAGCACTGCTGTTTGACATTCATTAAAACACTGCGCCATCATCAGAGTTGCTTATGGGCAGTTGGCTGTGGGTATACTGAGTCAATTGTAGAAATGGCTATAAAGAAACTGAACGCGCCGCTTCAGGGACTTGCGGCCACCAGGCGTTGTAGTGATAGATGTCATCCACCTGCATCTGCCCGGTGTAGCCATAATCCGTAGCTTGCTCACCAGTGCTGTGCCGCGTTGTGCCCCAGGCATGATACTTTGTGCGGCTCAACTCTTCCCCATATCTGTCCGCGGTCACGCTGGTACTGCCCAAATGGTCACCATAGATCCAAATGGTCTCATAGTTTTCGGTTTTCATCGCTATTCGGCTTGACCCAGCGTAATAATAGCTCTTCCCGGGAACGGTCTCAAAATTCGGCCCTTCACCATTGCAGGCAATGGGAAAATAGCTGTAATTATTCTGTTCGCTGTTCATAAAAACCGGCGGGGTAACTGGCCCAATATCATCTATCGGAATCCATACAGTCTCATAGTAGTTACCAATATAGATGGTTGTTTTGCCATCCGGATGCACCATCGCCACCCGCTTGCCATCTCCATCGCAAACATGTATTCTTCCGTTGGAGCTAATTAGGTGTATAGTAATTAGCAATTTCCAAACTATCATAAAAGTTTCTGATTTATAGGCTTTATTTCAATTAAAGTTGTAACATTTACTAATGTCAAAGTTTCTCGCATAGGATCACGATGTTTAGCATGATTCTCGTCTTCTAAGCTTTGAACAAGAGTTAAAATCTTATCAATTACTTTCAAAGCAACTTCTTGGGAAGAGAATCCATCCTCCTGATGTTCAATGATTCTGGAATCCTTGTCTTTTGCTATAAAATACCAAACATTGCTGGAAGTTTCGCAATATTCAATTGTCCAGTGAGATATGTACTCAATAGTATTAATTTTCATATTTGCTCCTACCTAATTTGCCTCGATATCCTTTCCAGTTGCAAACAATTGTCCATCAGAGAGGGTTAGAAAAAGTTTGGCAAGAAACTAAGAATAAGTGGTCAAAGATGAAAATTCTACGCCGAATTGAATACATTGGTTACTAACTGCTTTCATAACCTTTTCAAAGTGACGATTGGGAATAACGACATTAAGCCAATCATCGGAGCCAAAAAGCACGATATCAGACTTCGACAGCAAAGTGAAGACCTCATTATTCACACTTGTTGAATAAAACCATTTTACAAACAGACGATTCCGTTCGATTAGATCTTCAAACCAATTATCGGAGTTCTTAGGGTTTGCATATATTATAAACGGTAAGCTATCACCACCAAACCTTATCAATCTTTTCATCGCCATATTGTTATAGGTGCCCTTGAAATGAATTACATACTTTTGATCATTCTCGCTGGAAAATTCTGTGCTGTCCATTTTCTTGGTGCTTATTGCCATATAGCCATACAAATCTCTGACCTGTTGGTATAAACCCATACTGTTCGACAACATCCTTTGTCTTTCATCATAAAATTGACTAATTGTTATTTCTTCATTGTAAAGCAAATCATCAATAATGCCTTTACATAACTGAGTGTAATCCTCAAAATATCGAACGTACTCGAAACATAAACCTATTCCTGTTTGTCCAACTTGTTTCTTAATTATTAATTGTCGTTTTCTCATGAGACACCTACATTATCTATTGTAATACCTATTGAGTTTGAACAGGTAAAGGAAGAAACGATGGTGGCCACATATCCGGTGTATAAGGAACAATAAATATAAAGATCTCACTAGGAAATATAAAAAATGTGTTTTTTATTGTCTCAACAACAGGAATAATCTTTAGGACTATTGGCTCAATATCTTTATGGTCAATGCTCTTAAATGCTTTTAGATCAGTATTGATGTGCCACACCCCCCCGGAATGAGGATGATCAATCATAAAAATCCGTGTGCCTGATTCTGTAAACCAATTGTCCTTAATAAAAGAAGGAGGGTGGTGCCAAATAATAGTTAAATTTTCTCTTGCCCACTCTAATGCACGCCACATCCAAGAGTCCTCTGGGATAGCTGAGTGTCCCGTAGGATCTAAAAAACTGAGCGGGTTATTGTAAACATAACCATATCGATCAAAAGCACTTGTAATTATACTGTGGACAAATTCGTTACACTGAGAGACTTTATCGAAGTGTTGGTTCCATAGAGATAAAGATTTTATGTCTTCTATCGACTAAAAACTGGTTTGAAGTAACACGCGACCATAGTTATCTTTAATATCCTTTTCACTAAAGGGATTCAGTGGCACAATGGTATCAGCCTGCATGAAGCGACCGATTGCGGGGTCGTACCACCTGGCATTGTAGTAATAAATATCATCCACCTGCATCTGCCCGGTATAGCCATAATCTGTGATTTTCTCACCAGAGCCAGGATAGCTATAACGCGTTGTGCCCCAGGGGTGGTAAAGCTGATGACTGATTTCTTCACCGGTATCACGCGCAACAACCGATGTGGTGCTGCCCAAATGATCGCTAAACAGGTAATAGACTATTCCGTCGCTTTTCATTGCTATACGCTCACCATCCGCGTAGTAGTAACTTGTGACAACCGTCTCTCTTTCCTGATGCACGATGGGGAAGTACAGCATATATTCCGCGGTAACGACATTGAGCTGATCTGGTGGTGATTTAATGCCCACAATTTTGTGTTCATAGTAATTGCCCACATAGTAAGTCTTTTCAGGTTTGTCAGCTTCAAAACCATCAAACACAATCTCATAGATTTTGTTTCCATCCCCATCATAGCTCATCTGGCGCGCGGTGACATTGTTCTTTTTGATTTCTACAATCCTGTTCTCGGTATTGTAGATATATTCATACACCGTTTGGCCATTATTCAGGCTGCGCTGAACCATATTCCCATTGGCATCAACTATCTTTCGCCTGAGTCTCACTGGCTGGGAGCATGTAGAGCGCATTGTTATAAACCAGCCACAAGTTACCATCATTGTCTTTGACGATATTACTTTCCGCTGTTGTAAACATGCACCATTCTCCGGTTTCAGGTTGATGCCATGCTAATCCCCTTTTACTTTTAAACCATACCCTGCCATCTTCGGTAATTGCTTGAGGCTCTGGACTTTCCCATGTGATAGGATATCTGATATCGGCGTCTGGATTGATGAAAATGGGCGATCGTATAATTATTCGCTTATCAGGTGTATAATCAGCTTTAGGGAACCACAACGCATCGCTTAACCACAACTGATCATCCTCAGAAATAAACAAATGCGTTAAGTCATCAATTTCCCCAGGAATTTGTGTGTTGTACGTGGCTTGCCATTCAAATTGCCCATCATTATATCTGTAAATTTTATTGTCACCATCTGAATATCCAACAAAGTACAAATTGTCGGAAGAGTCGAGTTCAATCTCATCAATCCAACCATCAGGTAGAAAGATAGTATTGTGTGCATTAGTAATTAAGTTAAATGAAACAAGCTGATAAAGAAAGTTACTATCCGGCTCGTGGATGATGAGATAGAGATTGCTTTCGCTATCAATTTCAACATCGTAAAGGTATGTGGCATTGATATTCGTATTCTGTACTATTGAATAAAATTCTCGGAGATATTCATCGAATCGGTGAACAGAGATTTCTTGGGAAACAGAATCTGCCATTACCGCATAAATGACACCATCTTTCTTAACCACTTGAGTCACTTTAGGAAAAGTATAACTTTCAAAGTTTTTTGAATCTATAACATAAAGTATAGTTTTTTCAGGTTCATGGTTGATAAAAAAGAATTCTTTTTCTAATGTCAGGTCACTCACAAATAATAATTCAATGTTGTCACCAAGCTCATCTGGTAGCTGTTGTATCCGATTCCAACCAAATGGTGCAAGTGTCTCATCTGGGATAATGGTTGGGATAGGTGTTACCGGCTCGCCTTCCTGCACGTAAGGGATGTAGCTATTATAAAGTGGCGACAAGCACTTATTTTCTTTAGAGGTTGACTTCTCGAAATTAATTGCTGAATATCTTATGCAACCCGAAACCAAAACCAGGATAAATAGACTATAGAGAAAATTTATTTTTCGCATTATTTGATTCCTAACCAAACAAACTGATTAGTTTTGTTTAAAACTTCAGAGTTGTTGTAATAAGTGTCATGTCCAGCATCTATCCACTGCGAATATGATCGTTTACTGGCTTTATCCAAAAAATCATCAGGAGATGGTCCATAAAGGAACATTATATCAACGCCAGAGTTATATAAAATATCCAGTCGATCAAACATTTCTGAATATCCTAGTTGTGTTGTTTTCATTGCAGGATCTAATAAGGCCAAACGTCGAATTGGTGTTGAAGCAACTTCTTCCATCGCAAACAGCCCAACATCTCCTCCTGCACTATGCCCAACAATTGAAATGCTTCTATATTTTCCTTCAGCATTAAGTCCTAAATCCCTAATGATGAAGTTTGCCAGTTCTTGCTTGTCAACAGTTTTGTCTTTAGCGTCATAGTTATAATACAAAGTTCCCGGATTGTTTTGTATGGAGGGCATGAGAGGATTATCATCACTCTGATCTATATTATCCCAACCGCCGATGAAAACTACCACATTCAAATCACCTTCTTCCGCACAAGAAATATCATAAATATCGCACATCCACTTCCCAGTTGGATCTGTACCATTGACAGGATTATTGTTGACATAGGCATATCTGTCAAAGCCCTGGGTGCCCTGGTGGGATGGCACGAGGGTATCAGCCTGCATGAAGCGACCTAACATTGGATCATACCAACGCGCGTTATAATAATAGATGTCATCCACCTGCATCTGTCCGGTATAGCCATAATCTGTGATTTTCTCACCAGAGCCAGGATAGCTATACCGCGTTGTACCCCAGGGGTGGTAAAGCTGATGACTGATTTCTTCACCGGTATCACGCGCAAAAACCGACGTGGTGCTGCCCAAATGATCGCTAAACAGGTAATAGACTATTCCATCGCTTTTCATTGCTATACGCTCACCATCCGCGTAGTAGTAACTTGTGACAACCGTCTCTCTTTCCTGATGCACGATGGGGAAGTACAGCATATATTCCGCGGTAACGACAGGTCCGTTTTCATCGTAGGTGTAGGCAATAGATGAGATGACCATTTGTTCACATCTCTTCACAAGTAAATTGGAAATTGTATTCCAAGGACAGAATATTGATATCGTCTCATCCGTTACACTAAATCCCTGAACCTAAGGAGTCAATTTTTTAGAAATTCGTCTAAATCAAAAACATGAATTTCCCTATCACCTTTGTTATATGTGTATATTTGTTTCTTAACAGAATTTATAATTAGAAAACTGCCCATTTTTTGCGTATTTGGTAACTGAATTCCACCGACATGGATTAACTCATGATCTTGAATGCAATGTATATTTATGGATTCATGTCCCCAGCCATATGACACCAAAACCTTTTTGCTATCATCGAGAACACTACTATGAATGCCATAAATTTCAGGGCTCTCTACGATTTCAGCTTTTTGAGTATAAGTTATTTTGTCACCTGTTACGAAGTAAATTGTTATTAAGTCATCAGAGCTGTTATTTATTATTAAAAACTCGTTGTTTTCCAACCAGTATGTTCCCAAGTATCCGAATTCTATCAAGTTATCAAAATCAAAGTAATGATACTGGTTTTCCTGTTCATCAAAGAAAGTGATATCAGTATAAGTTCGAATTAAAGCCTGAACAGTTTCGGGTGAATTGCGATTCCAATCAAAGTTTACGGCAAAACCTTTTTTATCTATCATATCTTGTGGAAAATGGAATTCTCTATCAAAAATCAGTTTTCCTTCATTGACCCGATACATTTTTGCCGCAAGAAATGTAGGATCTAAAGATGGCTGCATCGCCATAGCCATAATCCATTGACTATCCAATGACCACTCAAAATGTGGACTATATGACACGCCAACAAACACTGTATCAACAATTTCATCTCTTTCAAAATCATAAATACTTAAGTTACTGTTTAAATCTCCGAAAGCGATAAAACGTCCGTTAGGACTCCATCTTAATCTATATCCTCTTTCAACGGCAAATGAAGTCAGTTCTATTAATCCTTCATCCTGAATATCGTAAATTGCAATCTTTTTTTCATCAATGAGACAATTGCCAGCTTAGTTCCATTGGGCGAAACTTGGACATCTTCCAATGAGTAATCAATTTCAAACACGTTGGGGTCCATATAAGTTACGTCGGCTTTTCTTCGGCAAAAGCTTTGGTATTCATTTCTTGATGGCAAACAAGCAGCCAATGTTAAAGAGCTTATTAAAAGTAATAGAATTAATTTTTTGGATGTCAAAACCAGTCTAATTTTCATTGTAATACTCCATAATCCTGCCACTTCCGATAATGTTTGTCGTTCGCATATTCTTTTTTATAAAGAATGCCTTGCTTTGGCAGTCATTTATTTATCAAACCGGGCCAAGGCAGGTTATACAAACAGGCTCCTCTGATACTCTTCACTGAAGATACAATCTTGTCAGCTTCAAAATTATCTCTTGTGTTCATTAAATTTCTCACAATGGTTGTTCGAATAACTGCTCCTTCAAACTCAGTAACTACTTCAGAAACCACTATTAACTCGGGTCTGTTTTTCTCTGGAATCCATGCATTTAAAAGTCTGTTGGTTTGATCATTAATAACAGTCTTATATGAAAAACCGAACTCTTTTTGTCCAGTTTCTTTTATCCACATCTGACTAATCGCGAAATCGCTTACCCCTTCAGAGTTGCTTTCAATGTAACTATAAAGCTTTTCAGCTTCAGTTTTTACTTGGAAGTCCAAGTTACATTCTGGCGAGATAAATATCAAAGGTTGTTTAAAAGGGAATTTTGACAATACGATAATATGCCTGTCATAAACCACTCTCCAAAAGGGAGGTAAATAGACCTGAATATCATCAATTGTGGTGTGATAACGCGGAAAGGCTCCTGCATAGAATAAAAAACCAATTACACCAACGATTGCTACCAAAACCAACAAGATTTTAATTCTATGTTTGCATTTTTTTGCCATCACAAAAGCCTCTCTTTTGCATAATCCTTTTTAAGGAATAGGTAACTTTGGTAAAACATCTCTAAAAGCTTATTATACTTTCTCCTGTGCATTCCATAACCAGACCCTTTTTGAGCTAACCAAGCCTCATGCGCCTGGATTTGACTACATAGCGAATCAGTTTATAATTCAGTCATTGAATTATATGGAACAAGACAGCATTCAAAATGAATCCAGCCATACGCTGGATATGCTCACCCAGATCGAAGCCAATCCGGATATCTCGCAAGTTGGTTTAGCAACCGAACTCGGCGTGGCGGTGGGCACGATCAACTGGCATCTTAAACGCATGATCAATAAGGGTTATGTGAAGGTGAAACGCGCGCAACGCAAAAAACTGCGCTACATCATCACGCCCGAAGGTATCGCGCTGCGTGCCGCTTTGACCGTGGACTACATCAAAAACTCGTTTAACCTTTATCGCCTGGTGCGCGAACGCACCCTGAGCGCCTTGCAGGAGTTGCGTTATCAGGGTTTTGAGCAGGTTCGCGTTGAGGGCGGTGAGGATGAAGTGGCTGAAGTGGTGCGCCTGACCTGCATGGAGCAAGGGGTTGATGTGTGTGAGATAAGAGATACGAAAAAGCCTATAATTCATATTCAAGGCATCAAACTTGCATTAAAATTACCTGGCGAAACGTCATCTAAGGTCGCGCCTGAAACAGATAACAGAGGTGCTCATGTGGAATAATTTGGATCTCAGTCAAAAACGCCTTTGCGTCACGGGTGGCGCAGGCTTTTTGGGTAA
>MTBK01254805.1_pt1 | contig 11796 bp, 10 predicted proteins | sample 1535981 | NCBI WGS metagenome assembly MTBK01 (sample SAMN06109225, study PRJNA356200) | anaerobic digester metagenome | isolation source: biogas reactors fed with pig manure or primary and secondary sludge | place: Spain | collected 2016-06-30 | reverse complement strand
CCGCCGTCATGAGCGTGCCCGGCATCACCGCTGTCGCGGACGGCACCTGGCTCGACGTCGACGGCGACACCGGCACCGTCCGCCTCCCCCTCTCCGGCCCAGACCCAGAGCCAGACCCAGCGTCAGGCGTACCATCCGGGGACCGCCCGGGAGGAGCGCCATGACCCGCACTGAATCGTTCCCCGATGGCTTCCGCTGGGGCACGGCAACCGCAGCCCACCAGATCGAAGGTGGCAACTGGAACAACGACTGGTGGGCCTTCGAGCACGCGCCGAGCTCCCCGGTGGTCGAGCCCTCCGGCGACGCCTGCGACTCGTGGGAACGATGGGCCGACGACATCGCCATGTGCGAGCAGATCGGAGTCGACAACTACCGGTTCTCGCTCGAATGGAGCCGAATCGAGCCCGAGCGCGCCACGTGGTCGACGTCGGCGATCGATCACTACCGCCGCCAGTGCGAGGCGCTGCTCGCCTGCGGCATCGACCCGGTGGTCACGTTCCACCACTTCACCACTCCCCGCTGGATCGCCGACCTCGGCGGCTGGAGCTCGCCCGCAACCGCCGACTACTTCGCCAGCTTCTGCGAGCGGGCGGCCGGTCAGCTCGCCGACGTGCTCCGCATGGCCTGCACCATCAACGAGCCGAACATCGCCTCGTTCGTGGGCTACGGATTGGGGCTGTTCCCACCCGGGCTCGCCGATCTCGGTCTGGTCGTCGAGGTGAACGAGGTCTTCGTCGCCGCCCACCGCAAAGCCGGCGACGCCATCCGCTCGGCTGCCCCGGGGGTACCCGTGGGCCTGACGTTGGGGATGACCGACTACCAGGCAGTCGACGGGGGCGAGCGCACACGCGACGCCGTGAGGGCCTTGATGGAGGACTCGTTCCTCGAGGCCTCGGTCGGCGACGACTTCATCGGCGTCCAGACCTACAGCAGGTCCCGTTGCGGGCCTGACGGCCAGCTCGGACCCGAAGCTGGTGTCGAGGTACTCCCGATGGGCTACGAGTACTGGCCGGAGGCGCTCGGTGCCACCATCCGCCGGGTGTGGGAGGCGACCGAGGGGAGGGTGCCGATCCGGGTCACCGAGAACGGCATCGGCACCGACGACGACGCCCAACGGATCCGGTACCTCCGCACGGCACTGGAAGGCGTGCTCGACTGCATCGCCGACGGCATCGAGGTCACCGGCTACACGTGCTGGTCCCTCCTCGACAACTTCGAATGGGCCTTCGGCTACGGACCGCACTTCGGCCTGGTCGAGGTCGAGCGGACGGCCCCGTTCACGCGGACCCCCAAGCCGAGTGCTCACTGGTACGCCGAAGTCATCCGAGCCAACGCCCTTCCCACAACCTGACAACCCGAGCGCCCCCTAAGTTCTCGGTCGGATCAGTCGCGCTATGTGTCACAAATCCGACCGAGAACGCGTGGGGGCCGGGCGAGAAACGGAGCAATCGAGATGTTCGACTTGAGCGGGCGTACCGCGCTGGTGACCGGATCCGGGCGCGGTGTGGGCGCAGGCATCGCGAAGGTGCTGATCGAGGCCGGGGCGCGCGTCCTCGTCAACGACCTCGTCGCCGAGCGAGCGGAAGCGACCGCCACCGAACTCGGCCCACAGGCGACGCCGCTGCCGTTCGACGTCTCCGATTACGAGGCCGTCGAGGGGGCCATCGCATCGGTCGGACCGATCGACATCCTCGTGCACAACGCCGGCATCCCCGCCTCGATGCGGCCGGTGAAGTTCCGCTCCCTGCCACGGCAGGAGTGGGCGCCCTACGTCGACGTCAACCTGTACGGGCTGCTCAACTGCGCCAAGGCCGTCGTCGACGGCATGTGCGAGCGGGGCTGGGGGCGCGTGATCACCATCTCGTCGGGCTCGGGGACCCACGGCCAGAACATCGGCGTCTCCCTGTACGGAGCCGGCAAGGGCGCCGGGATCAGCTTCACCCGTCACCTGGCGATGGAGTGCGCGGCCGACGGGGTCACCGCCAACACGCTCGCGCTCGGGCTGATGGAGCGGCCCTCGGACGACGGCGGCGCCGGCGAGGAAGCCAGGACGGTCACCGCCAAGATGGCGTCGATGGTGCCCGTCAAACGACTGGGGACGGGCGAGGACATCGGCTACGCCTGCGTCTTCCTCGCATCGAACGAAGCGAGCTGGATCACCGGCCAGACCATCTCCGTCAACGGCGGATCGATCACCACCTGACACGCGCGCGCTCCCCACTACAGTCGCTGCCATGGAGACGGCCCCGCTGATGAGCTTCAAGAGCCATGTCGCTGGCAAGAACGCCGAGGTAGACATCTACGTCGACCGGATCGAGTGGAGCAAAGCCGGTGACGTCTCGCTGACGCGTGTTGCAACCGGAGCATTGACGCTTGGCTTATCGCTGCTCAAGACCGGTGTCCGCATGGATGGCGCATCAGAAGTGATGCCGATCAAGTCAATGTCGAGCGTCGTCATGGCAAAAGATGGACTCCGCTTCCACAAGGTGGTCGTCATCTGCTCCGGCAACACGGTCGAGTTCCGTGTCGAAAAGGCCGACGGCGAAGCAGCGAAGTCGCTCCTCACCCAGCTCATTCTCGGAAGTCACCCTGCTCAACAGACACCCACGCCGCCTCCAGCCCCTGCAGCTTCTGCGCCTTCCAGCGCCATCGAGCAGCTCAAAGAGCTTGCCCAGCTCCGCGATGCAGGCGTCCTCACCGACGCGGAGTTCGCTGCGCAGAAGGCGAAGCTATTGGGGTAGGAATACGGGTGGGAGTGGCTTCCACGGTTCTTGGCTCGTTGGTCGGCGATAGATACAGTCGCGACCACCGGGACTTATGGATTCAATATCGCTTGGAAGCAGGCATATCGGTTCGACTCTCGGAACAGTCCAGCCAGCACATCTTGCAGTGCGTGAAGGAATTGTCACTCATTATCGAGGATCTTCGAGAAGCTGTACGTCGACGAAGGCGGCGAGGTCGTGCACGAGTTCGCCGATCCGTTCGATCTGCTGCTCGAGCAGACGGTCGTCAGCTCCGCGGTCGAACACATCAACCCTGACCGACGTCGATGGTGGGCGCAGAGGGACTCGAACCCCCGGCATCTTCCATGTAAAGGAAGCGCTCTGACCAGCTGAGCTATGCGCCCGTCGAAGGGACGCTGCAGCCTAGCGGTGGTGCCGCGAACGCCGAGAGGCATCCGCGGACCGCGCGCTGCGCGCAACTACCGTCTCGGCCGTGGGGAGCCGTCCGGGTGACGCGGAGAGCGAGCTGCTGAAGCAGTACCTCGACGAGATCGGCGAGTACACGCTGCTCACTGCCGCCGACGAGCGCCACCTCGGCGAGACGATCGCCCTCGGGCGTCGGGCCGAGCAGAGCCTCGCCGACGACGCGATCGTGCTCACCCGCCGGGAACGTCAACGGCTGCAGCGCCTGGTCGACGAAGCGGGCAAGGCCCGCCACACGTTCATCCAGTCCAACCTGCGCCTCGTCGTCAGCGTCGCCCGCCGCTACCAGGGCGCCGGACTCGGCCTGCTCGACCTGGTGCAGGAGGGCAACCTCGGTCTGATGCGCGCCGTCGACCGCTTCGATCACACGAAGGGCTTCAAGTTCTCCACGTACGCCACCTGGTGGATCCGCCAGTCGATCGGCCGGGCGCTCGCCGACTCGTCACGCACGATCCGCGTGCCGTCCCACGTGCGTGACCTGTACTCGCTGATCGACCAGAGCACCGACCGCCTCGCCAAGGATCTCGATCGCCCGCCGACCGTCGAAGAGGTCGCCGCGCACTCGGGAGTGCCTGCCGAGCGCGTCGCCCTCGCCCGCCAGCACCGCCGGGCGCTCGTCTCGCTCTCGGCATCGGTCGGCTCCGACGGCGAGACCGAGATCGGCGACTTGATCGCCGACGACGAAGCCGTCGCGCCCTACGAAGCGGCTGCCGCGGCGCTCGACCGGCGTGCGTTGGAAGTGCAACTGCAACGACTTCCCGTGCGTGAGCAACTTGTGCTGCGACGGCGCTTCGGTCTGGACGGCGCGCCGGAGACGCTGGCCGACATCGGCGACGCGTTGAACCTCACCCGCGAGCGCATCCGCCAGATCGAGGCTCGCGCCCTCGGCAAGCTCCGCCACCCGAGCCTTTCGCGCTCGTGGGATGCCGCGCACCGCCCGCTCACCCCCAATCGGCTGAGCACGGCACCGACGCTCAGCTGAAGCGCTGGCGCGCCGCGAGAGCAACGGGCAGCAGTTCGTCCCGGGCGGCCACAGGCGTGCGCCGCGCCGCCGGGTCGAGCGTCACCAGGTCTCTGCCCAGCGCGTCGACGACGGGTATCCCCACCTCGGTGCAGATGAGCATCCCGCCGAGGTAGTCCCACGGGCCGTGCGCGTCGAAGCTGCAGTCGATGTACGCGTCGAGCACACCGCAGGCGACCATGCACAGGTCGAGCGCAACGGCCCCGAAGGCCCGGAACTGGCCCCAGCCGAGGTGCTCGGGCGGCAACCCGGACAAGCCGACGAGAGCCTCTTCCCACGGCGGAGGCAGCTCGTGACCCTCGCCGAACGGGTCGAGGGTGCCGTCGTGGTCTCGGTACGCACCGGCGCCGCGCTGGGCGGTGAATGTCGTCCCGGTCACGTGGTCGAGGACGAGCGCGACCAGCGGCCCTTCGCGGTCGACGACGCAGAGCGACGTCGCATACCAAGGGATGCCCCGACTCGCGTTCGTCGATCCGTCGAGTGGATCCAACACCACGACGAGATCCGAGTCCCCTCGCTCGAGCCCGCTCTCCTCCGACAGGATCCCGAGGTTCGCCTTGCGCAGCACCTCGAGCGCGGCCTCGTCGGCGTGAAGATCGGCCACATACTGGCCCGGCCGTACGCCGGAGAGCCCGAACGGAATCGCGCCCGGGACCACGCCGGCGACGGCGTCGGCCGCCTCCCGGCACAGCATCAGCAGGGCGTCGGGGTCCACGGGGCGACGGTAGTGTCGGGGCGGCACGCGCCCGGTCATCCGATGCCGGCGCTTGATCCTCGAGGGAGCGGTGTGGCGGTCATCGACGTCGCCGGGTTCGTGGCAGATCTGAAGAGCCATGCGATCGACCACGGCTTCCACGTCCACGACGAGCGTCACTTCGTGGAGACCTACTCGTTGCGTCAGCTGTGGGAGGTCGATCTGCATCCCGAGGAGGCGTGCAGCGGCCCGATCGATCTCCACCTGGCGCTAGAGGTCGACCCTCGTGCCCTGCTCGGCTTCGAGGACGAAGTGCTGAAGATGGACGATCCCGACGACGAACCGCCCGACGGGTTCACCTTCCCGCTGATCTTCAACTGGACGCTGCCGCCGCTCCCCCAGCCACCCGACCTGCTGGTGCTCGCCACCGAGCTCGCCGGCGTCGGCGGCATCGACCTGCCCGTCGAGGTGTCGGCGATCGACTCCTTCCCCTCAGTCACCGACGCCCCCGAGCGCAGCCTGTCGATCGTCGCCAGGATCTCGGTCTCCTTGGCCGAGGTCTACCTGGCCGACGAGGATTCGTTCTGCGTGGTGCTCGATCGATGCAAGGACGTCAGCCTCTTCCTCCTCGAGCAGTCCCCTGTCTGGCTGAGCGAGACGTGAACCTCTTTCCCTAAAGGAGCACTCCATGCGTGTCAGTGAGCTGATCGACATCCTCCGCGAGCAAGACCCGAACGCCGAGGTGGAGATGGCCGTCATCGCGCCGGTCGACGACGCCGCCGACGAGATCACGGTCGACCGCTACACGGTCGAAGGCGTCCTGCCGTGGAACAACGAAGAAGACGACGACGACGAGTCCGAGGGCGTGTCGATCTGGCTGGTCGGCGGCGACGAGGGCGACGTCGAGGCCTTCCTCGACGCGATCGACGCGGAGACCGACGAGCTCGATCCGCTCGATCCGCCCGACGCGGTCGACGCGGTCGACGCCGTCGAGGGCGCCGCCACGAACGCCGAAGCCGACACCGGCAAGGAGTGAACGCGACGGAGTCCAGCCCCGCGCCGAGGGCCGCGCGACGGGTGGCCTGACCCATGCCCCGCCTGCGCCTGCGCCTGCTGCCCGCGGGAGCCGGTCGGGATGCGGCGCTGCTGCTCGAGACCCGCTCGATCCGCGCCTTCGGCGACGGGCTGGTGAGCGTCGTGCTCGCCGCGTACCTGAGTGCACTTGGCCTGTCCGATCTGCGCATCGGCATCGTCGTCGCGGCGACATTGCTCGGATCGGCGGCACTGACCCTGGCCGTCGGGCTGCGAGCACACAACGTCGGGCGGCGGAGACTGCTCCGGCTGGTGTCGCTGCTGATGGTCGCCACCGGGCTCGGCTTCGCGGCGGTGACCGGGTTCTGGCCGTTGCTCGTCGTCGCGTTCGTCGGCACGCTGAACCCAAGCGGAGGCGACGTCAGCGTCTTCCTCCCCACCGAGCAGGCGCTGTTGCCGGCGACGGTGCCCGACAACCAGCGCACCGCTCTGTTCGCGCGCTACAGCCTGCTCGGCGCGCTAGTCGCCGCCGTCGGCGCACTGTCGGCAGGCTTGCCGGAGTGGATCGCAGACGCCTTCGGGGTGGCGTCGACGACGGCGTTGCGCTGGGCGTTCGTCGGCTACGCCGCGCTCGGCGGTGTGGTGCTGATGCGCTACCGGCTGCTCTCGCCGGCGATCGAACCGACCGAGGAGGCCCCCGCATCCGCGCTCGGCCCGTCCCGCCACGTCGTCTACAGGCTCGCCGCCCTGTTCAGCCTCGACGCGTTCGGCGGCGGGTTCGTGATCACCGCGCTGCTCGTCCTGTGGCTGCAGCGCCGCTTCGGGCTGTCGATCGCCGTCAGCGGCGCGGTGTTCTTCTGGGCTGGTGTTCTTTCCGCCTTCTCCGCGCTCGTCGCCGTCCAGATCGCGCGGCGCATCGGGCTGGTACGCACGATGGTGTTCACCCACCTGCCCGCCAACGGGTTCTTGATCCTCGCCGCGTTCATGCCGAACGCGCCGCTCGCGGTCGCGGCGCTGCTCGCTCGCTCCGCGCTGTCGCAGATGGACGTGCCCGCCCGCACCTCGTACGTGATGGCGGTCGTGTCGCCCGCCGAGCGGCCGGCGGCGGCCAGCGTCACCAACGTGCCCCGTAGCCTCGCGCCCGCGCTGCCCGCCGTGGCCGCCGGCTGGATGCTCGGGCAGTCGACGTTCGGCTGGCCGCTCGTCATCGGCGGGTGCCTGAAAGCCGTCTACGACATGGCGCTGCTCCGCCAGTTCCGCGACATCCGCCCGCCCGAGGAAATCCCCGAGCGGGACTGAGGACGCCACGGATCGGTGGGTCAGGGCCGAGCTGCGATGACCATGTTGAACGGCGTCTCCGTTGCCCGGAGCACCGACGAGAACCCGGCGTCGGTGAGCACGCTGCGCAGCCGAGTCTCGCCGGCCTGCGCACCGAGGCATGCAGCATCGGCGCCACCCTGCGCGCGGGACGCAGGCGTGCACACGAACGTCGACGCCGAGTAGAAGACCCGCCCGACGATGTTGAAGTTGTCCTCGACCTGCTCGGCCGCGTTCGGCTCTACCAGCAAGAGGACGCCGCCCTCGGCAAGGGATGCCCGCACGTGGGCCGCAGCCTGCGTTGGGTCGCCCATATCGTGCAGCGCGTCGAAGATGCACACCAGGTCGAAGTCGCTGCCCGGATACGCCGCGGCGGAAGCCACCTCGAACGTGACCCGGTCGCCGACACCTGCGTCGGCCGCGCGGCTGCGGGCCGCGGCGATCGACTCGGGGTGGTAGTCGTACCCGACGAAACTCGAGTTGGGGTACGCCTCGGCCATCAGGATCGTCGAAGAACCGAAGCCGCACCCGATGTCGGCCACGCTGATGCCGCGCCGCAGCGCCGCGTCGAGACCGTCGATCGCGGGGATCCAGGCGCTCACCAGGTTGGCCGCATACCCCGGGCGGAAGAACCGCTCCGTCCCCGAGAACAGGTCGTGGTGGTGCTCGTGCCAGCCGACGCCCTCGCCGGTTACGAACGCGTCGCGCACGGCGTCCTCGTCGCGGTGCATCGACGACACCACCGCCATACCGCCGGCGAGGAACGTCGGCGCGGAGTCGTCGGCCAGGCACGCAGCCTGCGCGGCGTCGAGCCAGAAGGTGCCCGTCTTCGAGTCGTAGTTCGCATAGCCACTTGCGGCCTGGGCCAGCAACCACTCGCGCAGGTAGCGGGCGTCGTAACCCGTTGCGTCTGCAAGCTCGGCGGGGGTTGCCGGCCCAGTCGCGGCGAGCGTCGTGTACAGGCCGAGCTTGTCGCCGAGGACCACTGTCGCGGCGTGCGCGACGGCGCCGAGGTCACCGACGAACTTCATCGTGAACGCCTCGAGCTGCTCGAGCGACGGCGCTGGTGTCGCCGTCTGGGTCGGGGTGGTGGTGGTGGCAGTTGACATCTCGACTCCTTACGAAGAACGTGGAGCCTCATCGTCGGCCCTCACCCCTGCAGCGACCTTGCAGTCCCGACTGCAAGGTGCCTGCAGTCCTTCAGAGAACGATGACCTGAATGAACCCGATCCCGCGCCCGCTTGCCTCATCAGTCGACGAGTTGCTCGCGGGCACGCGCCGTCTCGGCGAGCACCAGCCGGCTAGCTCACGCTCTGGTGCTCACTTCGAGCAGCTCGAGCTCGACGGCGAGCGTTGCGTCGTCAAGTACGTGCACCCCGACAGCGACTTCACGATGCGGGTGTCGGGTGACATCGGGTGCCGCTCGCGGCGGGTGTGGGCGTTGGGGATGATGGACGTGGCCGCCGACGTCGTCGACCACGCCACCATCGGCGCAGCGCCGTGGGGCAGGAACGGCTGGGGTGTCGCGCTGCTGATGCGTGACGTATCGGCACAACTCGTTCCAGCCGACGAAGAGCCACTGCCTGAGGAGCACCACCTTCGCTTTGTCGACCATTGCACGGCGATGGCGGCACGTACGTGGGGGTGGCACGACGATTTCGACCTGCTGCCGCACCGGCTGCGATGGCAGTGGTTCGGGCGCGGTCAGCTGGAAGGCGAGCGCCAGCTCGGATTCCCCGAACCCGTTCCACGGATCGCCGTCGAAGGCTGGCAACGCTTTGCCGAGCGTGTCCCCGCACCGCTCGGGGCAGCCGTCGAGGAGCTGCGCACCGATGCGACGCCGCTCTCCGAAGCGCTCTTGACCACACCACAGACGTTCCTCGACGGCGACTGGAAGCTGAGCAACCTCGGGATCGGCGATGACGGCCGCACGATCCTGCTCGACTGGGCGTACCCGGGCGAAGGCCCGATCTGCCACGAGCTCGGTTGGTACCTGGCCCTGAACAGGGCACGCCTGCCGGCCGGCCACACGAAGGAGTCGACGATCACCGAGTTCGAGGCGGCACTGCGCCGCCACGGCGTCGAAACCGACGCCTGGTTCGCGCGTCAGCTCGACCTTTGCATGCTCGGTGCCCTGGTGCAGTTCGGCTGGGAGAAGGCGCTCGGCGACGATGAGGAGCTGGGCTGGTGGTGCACCGCCGCGAGCGCCGGGCTGGAACGGCTGTGATCTAGCCCGCAAGACCGGACTGGTCGAGCTCCTCCAACAACGCGGGCAACTCGAGCGCGGCACAGCGACGGAGTACGCCGACCGAGCGGGCGACGCGATCGGTGTCGCGGTCGCCACCCGCCAGCGCGAGCTGAACGTGGGCGAGCGCCTCGTAGCGTGCCGTGCCGAGCGCAGCCGCACTCGTCACAACGTCGCACGCAAGCTGCGCCGCGGCCGGATCGTCGCCGCCCGCTCGGGCGACGCGAGAACGGATCAGCCCGAGTCGGTGGCGCTGGTGCCACGCCATCGTTCCGTCCCAGGTGTCGATCGCGTTGAGCGTCTGCAGCAGTGCAGCGGCGGTGGACGCATCGCCGCCGGCGAGGTAGCCGTCGGCGAGGTCCAGCCACGCCACCCAGTACGCCTCCGCCAGCGCGTCCGAGGACGGGCCCGATCCGTCGACTGCGCCGTTGTGCTCGATCGCGGATCGGTTGAGGTCGATCGCCTCGGCGGAGCGACCGGCCCCGCGCAGCAGCCAGGAACGAACGTTCAGCTCAACGGCCACGAAGCGCGTGCCCGGGGTTCCGGCGCGCCGGGTCGCCTCACGCAGGTCGTCGCAGGCGTTCATCGCGTCACCCAGCCGGCCCAACTGACCGAGCGCCATGACTCGGGCGAACCGCCCGTGGAGCGGCGCGAACGGATGGGCGATGTGGTCGGGATCGAGGAGCGCGTGCTCGACGAGCTCGAGCGCGTCGTCGGGTCGGCCCTCGTGCAGCCGGACGTGACCGAGCCACACCTCTGCCACGCCTCGCACCGCGGGGGGCCCGTCGAGCGCTTCGACCAGCCTCTCCCCCGCGACCGACGTGTCGCCGATGCCGTGGCGGATGCGCCCGCCGAGCGCCAGCGCGCTCGCCCGAACCGCACTCCCGGGCGCCGCCCGCGCCACTGCCTCGTCGGCGAAGCGCCGCGCCCTGTCGTAGCGGCGCCGGTAATAGTCGATCCAGCCCGCGGTTTCCAGCGCCTCGGCGGAGCCGTCGAGCGCCATCGCCCGCTCGGCTGCCGCGGCGGCCTCGTCCATCCGCCGCCCGGCCATCAGCACGAGTGCAAGCGCGCGGTACGTTTCGGCGGATTCGGCAGCATCCAGCGAAGCTCGCATCTGTGTCTCGGCGGCGGCGAGGTCGGCCCGCCCAAACGACACCATCGCGGCCTCCCTGTACGCGCGGCCGGCAATCTCGCTCGCGCCGCCGAGGCCGGCGTGCACGGCGACGGCGAGCGGGTCACGGGCCGGCCGGTCGTCGAGCAAGCGCGCGGCTTCGCGATGCAACAGCGCGGCGCGGGCCGTGCCCGTGCTCTCGGCGAGTGCCTCGCGCATCAGCGCGTGACGGAACTCGTACCCCGTCCCGCGCTCGACCAGCAGGCCGACGCCGGCCGCGCGTTCCAACCGCCCGATCAGCTCGATCGCGGGCTGGCGCAGCACGCCAGCGACGAGGTCGACGTCGAGAGACGCGTCGAGCACAGCGACAGCGCGCAGCAGCTCGACGTCGAGTGGATCGAGCCTGGCAAGCGTGCTGGCGACGACCTGCTGCACCGACTCCGGCAGCGCATCGTCGGGCGCGCCGGCCAGCGCCAGGGCGAACAGCGGATTGCCGCCGCTGCGGGCGTGCACAGATGCTGTGCGAGATGGATCGCTGCTGCCGATGAGGGTCCCGACCGCGTCCTGGTCGAGGGGGTCGAGCGCTACCTCGTGCGCGCTTGCGATCGTGTCGCCCGACCGCGTGATCGCGATCACCAGCAGGGCACCGTCTTGGCCCTGCACCCAGCTCAGCCACTCCCGTGTGGCCGAGTCGGCCCACTGGACGTCGTCGACGACGAGCACCGCCGGCGCCGGCGCAGCCATCAGGCGCTCGAGCACGGCTCCGAACCACCTGAACCGGTCCGCACGGGTATCGAGACGCGAGCCGGCCGTGAGCCTGTCGGAAGGACCGAACTGCGCCAACGCGCCGTCGTGAGCCAGCGCGTCGATGATCGGCTGCAGGGGCAGGTCGCGGCCGAGCTCGTCGGCGCTCGCTGTGATCACGCGGACCCCCGCCACGGAGGCACGCTCGACGAAGGCCTGCACCACCGCGCTCTTGCCGACGCCGGCCTCACCGACCACCAGCACGAGGCGCACACGCCCACGTGCTTGCTGGAGCTGCTTCTCCAGAACCTGCAGTTCCTCATCGCGACCGATCAGCTCCGAGCGCGCCCGGGTCGGTATCGGGACGATGTCTGCCGCCCCGGTCAGCACCTTCGTGTGGAGTGCCTCCGTCTCCGGGCTCGGCGA
>MTBK01250755.1_pt1 | contig 11804 bp, 9 predicted proteins | sample 1535981 | NCBI WGS metagenome assembly MTBK01 (sample SAMN06109225, study PRJNA356200) | anaerobic digester metagenome | isolation source: biogas reactors fed with pig manure or primary and secondary sludge | place: Spain | collected 2016-06-30 | reverse complement strand
CATCTTATAGTCGGAGACGATGGCGTCATACCGGGTCTTTGCGAGCATAGATAGCCCCTGCACCGCTGACGCCGTCACCTCAACCTGTATATCCCCGGACCATTCAAGCCATGCCCGGGTTAACTCAAGGAATGCTGGCTCATCGTCGACCACGAGAACTCGGACCATAAATTCACCCCATGCTTGAAGGCTGGTCATACAGCAAGATAAATGTAGCTATTCAACCAGGTCAGGAGATCTTTTCATACAAACAAATAAATAGAAGTCAGTGACACTGATCATCCCTCATCCCCGGGGCGGGGGTTGAGACTTGATCTGTTACGTCGCATCGAACATCCCGGTTCCTGCTGCAACCATCTATGATCCCCTCATAACCGAACCGCGTGACCTCCCGGCGAGCACCTCTCGATGACTCCCCGGACGCCGGGGAATATAGGTAGGGTGGCCAGGGAGCACGCTCCTTTCATGATCACAGATCAACGGGGTCTTGCGGCTGATAGAGGATCTGATCCACCCTGTTTTTGAGTTTGATTATATCCACTTGAATTTTCACCCCGGAGGTCAACAGGGAGCAGAAGGGGACGGATCGGGAACTCCCGTGATGAGGAAGCGGATCGTTAATATCAATCGGCAGTGCATAGAACTGGTATGCCTGCAAAGAGCGAATTCGGCAGGGGATTTATAATCAACCTTATGCTGCTCTCACGGCACTTCGGCCTGCCCCCTGAGAAGGCCTTCTACGGTGCCGCCGACCACCTCAACGACCTCATCGTGCCGGAGCATCTCCGGGGGACCGAGATCGATCACCTCATCGAACGCCTCCGCAAGATGGTGATCTGGCACCAGCCGGGTGTCATGGATAAGGAGGATGCGGCAGACATCCGCAGGCTCCTCAACCGGATCGGGGTCGCAATCGATATGCATCTCGGTATACCGAATCCCGACGCCGGAAAGTACGACTGATGGGAGACCCTCCCATCCCCTTCCAGACAGTGGCCGGGAACCGCCCATAATACGCTCTATTCTCTCATATATCTCCGTGTATGAGCCCTGAGTGTGCCGCCCATCCCGGGTGTGTTCGGGAAGCGGGGCTACCGTGTTTCGTACCGCCAGGAAAGCCCGGAATTGAGAGATTATCCGGAGCCATACACTATAAGTGCTTATACGACCAATATATACTGTGAATTTTGCTGCGATTCAGGACGCCGCTTGTCTGGCGGAGGTCATAAATGACTGATACCTACGATGCTTCCCACATAACGGTACTTGAGGGTTTACGACCCGTACGTGAGCGTCCCGCCATGTACATCGGCAGCACGGAAGCCCGGGGATTGCATCACCTGGTCTATGAGGTTGTGGACAACTCCGTTGACGAGGCTCTCGCCGGGTTCTGTGACCTGATACTGGTGACCATCAACCGGGACGGTTCTGTTACAATAGAGGATAACGGGCGTGGCATCCCGGTCGATATCATGCCCCAGTATGGCAGGAGCGCCCTTGAGATAGTCCTCACCATGCTCCATGCCGGCGGAAAGTTCGATAAGAATACCTACCAGGTCTCCGGCGGTCTGCACGGTGTCGGTGTATCGGTGGTCAACGCTCTCGCTGCCTGGCTCGATGCGACGGTCTTTCGGGACGGCAGGGTCTATGAGATGCAGTTCCGGCAGGGCCAGGTAGCAAAGCCGCTCTCGAGCCGCCCGGAGACCGAGCACGAGATGGAGATCCGGTATGAGGAGCGCTACGGCACAAAGCCCGGGCACCCGCTGGACTACGAGCGCCTCCAGGGAACCCGGATAGCGTTCCAGCCCGACCGGTCGATATTTGAGACCGTCAACTTCGATTACGATATGCTGGACCACAGGCTCCGCGAGCTCGCCTACCTCAACAGCGGCCTTAAGATCACCCTCCGGGATGATCGCACCGGTGATGCGGTCACCTACTGCTTCGAAGGAGGCATCAGGGAGTTTGTCGCCCATATCGGCGAAGGAAAGGAGCCGCTTCACGGTGACGTGATCTATTTCCAGAGAAGCGACCCCGAGAGTCTTGTCGAGGTCGATGTGGCCCTGCAGTACAACAACTCATACTCAGAGACGATCTACACCTACGTAAACAGCGTGAACACCCGGGAGGGCGGCACCCACCTCGAGGGGTTCCGGAGCGCCATCACCCGGGCGATCAACAACGCTGCCCGCAGGAGCAGTCACTTCAAAGGCAATGAGATCCAGATCAGGGGCGAGGATGCCCGGGAGGGACTCATCTCCGTCATCAGCACCCGGGTCGCGGAGCCGCAGTTTGAGGGGCAGACCAAGATGCGCCTTGGGAACAGCAACGTCCGGGGCATCGTTGACTCGCTCGTCTACTCGTCACTCATCGAGTACTTCGAGGAGCATCCAAAGACCCTTCAGGTGGTCGTGGATAAGGCGATTGCCGCAGCACGGGCGAGGGAGGCCGCCCGGAAAGCACGCGAGCTCGCCCGCCGGAAGAGCACGCTCGAGACGATCGGGCTCCCGGGAAAGCTCGCCGACTGCCAGGAACGCGACCCGGCGAAGAGCGAGCTCTATATCGTGGAAGGAGACTCTGCAGGAGGATCCGCAAAACAGGGGCGTGACCGGAAGTTCCAGGCGATCCTCCCCCTGCGGGGGAAGATCTTAAACGTCGAGAAGGCGTCGGAGCACAGGATCCTGAAGAACGCCGAGATCAATGCGCTTATATCCGCCATAGGGACCGGTGTCGATGAGAGTTTCGATATCGAGCGCGCCCGGTACCACAGGATCATCCTGATGACCGATGCGGATGTCGACGGTGCGCATATCCGGACGCTCCTCCTCACGTTCTTCTTCCGCTACTTAACGGAGATAGTCGAGAGCGGCTATATATATATCGCCCAGCCCCCCCTCTACCGGATCGCAAAGGGCCGGCAGGAGCGTTACGCCTACCGTGAGGAGGAGATGCGGGAGATCGTCAACGAATGGGGTGAGAAGGGCGTCACGATCCAGCGTTACAAGGGTCTCGGTGAGATGAACGCCGATCAGCTCTGGAGCACCACCATGGATCCAGCGAACCGGGTGCTCAAACAGGTGCGGATCGAGGATGCCGCCTACGCAAACGAGATATTCGAGAAATTGATGGGTGAGAATGTCGATGCCCGGCGGGACTTCATCCGCCGGCACGCAAAGGAGGTGATCAACCTTGACATATGAAGGGGTTGTTCCGGTCAACATAGAGGAGGAGATGAAGTCATGCTACATCGACTACGCGATGAGCGTGATCATCGGCCGTGCCATCCCCGACGCAAGAGACGGCTTAAAGCCGGTCCATCGCCGCACCCTCTATGCCATGTGGGAGATGGGCAACACGAGCGATAAGCCCTACAAGAAGAGCGCCCGTGTTGTCGGAGACGTGATGGGTAAGTACCACCCCCACGGGGATTCGGCCATATACGATACGCTGGTGAAGATGGCGCAACCCTTCTCCTACCGCTACACGCTTGTGGACGGCCAGGGGAACTTCGGGTCGATCGACGGGGACTCCGCCGCAGCGATGCGGTACACCGAGGCGAGACTCACGAAGGTCTCCGAGGAACTCCTGACCGACATCAACAAAGATACCGTCGATTTTGTCCCGAACTTCGACGAATCGCTCCAGGAACCCGACGTCCTCCCGGCCCGGGTTCCAAACCTCCTCGTGAACGGGTCGAGCGGGATTGCGGTGGGTATGGCGACAAACATGCCGCCCCACAACCTCAGGGAGGTCTGTGAGGCGGTCTGCCGGATCATCGATGAACCCGGCACATCCACCGAGGAACTTATGCGGATCGTGCCCGGCCCTGATTTCCCGACCGGCGGGATCATCATGGGGAGTGCGGGGGTCCGGGATGCGTACCTCACCGGGCGGGGAAGGTGCGTTGTCAGGGGGGTCGCGGAGATAGAGGAAGAGGGCCGGATACCGCAGATCATCATAACCGAGATTCCCTTCCAGGTGAACAAGGCGCGTCTGATCGAGCATATCGCAACCCTCGCCCGCGATAAAAGGATCGATGGGATCAGCGACATCCGGGATGAGTCAGACCGGGACGGCATGCGGATAGTGATCGATATCCGGAAAGGTGTTGCGCCCCAGGTGATCCTGAACTACATCTACAAGCACACGGCTCTTGAGTCCACATTCGGTATCAACAACCTCGCCATCGTCGAACGCCAGCCCCGCACCCTGAACCTCAAGGAACTTATCCATGAGTTCCTGAAGCACCGGGTTGACGTCGTCAGGCGGCGCTGCGAGTTCGATCTCAGGAAGGCGGAAGAGCGGATGCATATCCTCCGGGGCCTCCTCATCGCGCTCGACAATATCGATGCCGTCGTTGCCACGATCCGGGCATCCCAATCTACCGATGAAGCACAGGCGGCATTGGTAACGAAGTTTGCGCTCGACGAGGTGCAGGCGGATGCGATCTTGAAGATGCAGCTCCGGCGGCTTGCGGCGCTTGAGCATCAGAAGATCCTTGATGAGCGTGATGCCCTGGCAGAAGAGATCGAGCGGCTCAGGAAGATCCTCGCAAGTGACGCGAACATCCTCGCCGAGATCAGGGAGGATCTCGTCGATATCGGTGCCCGGTATGGCGATGAGCGGAGAACCCGGATCGGGCGCCTGGCCGAGGCCTTTGATAAGGAAGATCTCATCGAGGATAAACCGATGCTCGTCTCGATCACCTCCTCAAACTACATCAAAAGGATCGACCTCGATACCTACCGGAAACAGAGACGCGGAGGCCGCGGCGTCATCGGGATGGCTACAAAGGACGATGACGGCGTCGAGAACGTCTTCGCCGCAAACATGCATGACTACCTCCTCTGTTTCACCGACAGGGGAAGGGTCTACTGGCTGAAGGTCTACGACCTCCCCGAGGGGCAGCGGACGAGCAAGGGCAAGGCCGTTGTCAACCTCTTAAACCTTGGAGGCGATGAACGGGTGACCACGGTTATACCGGTCCGGGAGTTTGATTCCGATCACTACCTCTTCTTTGCGACGAGGGCCGGGACGGTTGTGAAGGTGGCGCTCGACGAATTCTCGCGGCCCCGGCAGACCGGGATCAACGCCATCAACCTGCGTGACGGCGACGAGCTCGTGGACGTGAAGGTGACGGACGGGGATATGGAACTGATCCTGACGACGAGGTTCGGGCAGAGCCTCCGGTTCCACGAGGAGGCCGTCCGCGCGGTCCGCAGGAACGCAATGGGGGTGCGGGGGATCCGTCTCCGCCACGGCGATGCCCTGCAGGCCATATCCCTGGTCGAGAAGGACCATCTCCTCACCATCACCGAGCAGGGTTATGGCAAGCGGACGGAGTTTGACGAGTTCCGCGGTCACGGCAGGGGTACGATGGGCGTGCGCAACATCATCGCCGACGCCCGTAGCGGCGGTGTCATAGGATCGAGGGCGGTCTCTGACGGTGACGAGATCATCGTGATGAGCGCATCCGGCATCGTCATCAGGACGAGGGTTGAGGAGATCTCGATCCAGAAACGGAGCACCCGCGGTGTCCGGATCATGAAGCTCGACGATGGCGACCGCGTCATCGGGTTTACAATTCCTGGCTCCGACGGAGAGGGTGAGGAGTGAGCAACTCCTCTCTCTCGTGTCTGCATCCGCAAGGTTTCCCGGAACCATGATCGGTGCCGGACCTGCCAGAGATCGGCGTGCCCGCGCAGCACCTTTGCGGCATCCCGGCAGATCCGGGCGTATCAGAACGTCGGTTTCCTGAAGTACTTAAGCGCACCCGGTTTATGCCGCTCAACTTCCCTGAAGAAATACTCTGCAAGCTCCGGGTCGGAGTCGTAGATCGCCTGCTGCAGGGTGCGCATCAACCATCCCCGGATCTCCTGATCCTGATCGACCGTATTCATCACGACGACGACCGCCTCGTCCACATCCTTCATGTCATTCCAGCGATAGACCATAAAAATCACTTCCGGGAGGGAGATACCCGCCCCACCTATAAAGCGTTTACGGGCATCCCGCTCCGGGTGGCCCCCGTGCAGGGCTGCTGATCCAGTCCGGTCGGAGCGGGAAATTTATCGGGGTTGAGGGAGAGAATGGGAGTGAGAATGAGGTACACTGTATGGTATATCGTACGACAATTCATGTAGATACGCACGGGGAAGGGGAGATCGTCAACCTCACACCCCGGGTTGAGCAGGCGATCACGGCAAGCGGGGTGCGGGAGGGACTTGTCAACATCTTCGTCATGGGATCGACCGCCGCCATCACCACAATCGAGTATGAACCGGGTGTGCTCTCGGACCTCAACCGGGCGCTCTCGGTCATAGCCCCGGCGGATATCCCCTATGCGCATGACGCGGCATGGGGGGATGGGAACGGGCGATCCCATGTCAGGGCGGCGGTGATCGGGCCATCGGTCTCCGTCCCGGTGATCGAGGGCAGGCTTGCCTGCGGCACCTGGCAACAGATCGTCCTCCTCGAACTGGATGTGCGCTCAAGCCGCAGGCGAACGATCTACGTCACGATCCTCGGGTGATCGCCGGGGAGGGAGTTTGTGATCCCGGCGGCGAGCAGAATAAAACAGCGATTGCTATAACCTGGATGATGATATTCTGCTCAATTTTCGCCGGAATCGTTCAAGAAGAATAAGCTGTTCAGTCGAGAGGCACCGTCTCGAGTTGTGATACCAGTTCCCATATGCGGGTCCGTGCATGGACCGGCATGTTCGGATCGTTGCTGATCTCATCGATCAGGGAGATTGCGGTTGCGGCGCGAAGGCCGATACTCCGGGACTCGTCCTGGAGGACTGATTTTGTCTCATCAGCGACACGCCTGATGTTACGTGGAATGGTGGAATCTTCGTTGATATTTTGCAGCATCTGGATGCAGGTTCGTATTGTCTCATCTGGATTTGTCATTGACTCACCCCTCTATTATTTAGAGGCATCCGGACATATATAACTTGATTGAGGGAGCTGGGCGAAGTGGCGACTGATAAGCCTGACGAAGTTATGGCCGGGTATCTCCTCAAAGGAGGAAAGATGCTTGCCAAATCCTGTAAAGTCTGCGGATATCCCTTATTCGAGTATAAGGGAGAGATCCAGTGTGTTATCTGCCCCCTGGAAGAATCCGGTGAACCTTTTACCGAACCGGAACCGGTCCCGGTTCCCCGGCCACCGGTGCAGCCCCTCGCGCCGGCCACAGCCCGGCCGCGAGACCAGGTTATCTCTGAACTCGAGGAGGCGGTCATCCATCTCTGTGAGCGCATCAGGCGGGAGCAGAGGGTCGATGAGTGTCTGACCCTTATGATTGCGGTAGAGAAGGGCGCCGAAGCGCTCGCGACGCTCAGAAGGGCGGGTTATAATTATTGATTGCACATCGTGAACCCGGCCCGCGGCGCCGGGTCAGCGGTAAGGTCTGTGGACAAGATCCCATATGCCCTGCGCGGTCTTTTCCCCGATCCCATGCACGGATGCCAGCTCCTCAGGTCTGGCATCGATTATCGCCTTGAGCGACCCGAAATGTTCAAGGAGGAGCCTGGCGCTCCTCGGTCCTATATTTGGAAACGCGGCGAGAACATACTCCTGCTCTTCGCGGGCAGACCGGTAGGTTTTCTTCGGATGCATCTTGCCCTCTCCTCGCTCACCTGCTTCCCGCTGCGCGATAACGTAGAGCATCCCGGCGGTATCGTCCGCATCCTGTGTACGGAGCAGCGTCACACTCATATCGATCGCGATGGCGGCAAGCGTTCCCCGGATGGCATTTGGGTGGATGTTCCGGATCTCATAGAGGTCTTCTTCCCCCTCTATGATCAGGATCGGTCTTGGCACCACATCAGCCATCGCCCGGATCTGTCCGAAGAGATCCCGCTCCACCAGTGTATCCATGAAGTCCCGTGCAGTCTTCCTCTCCACGAGGATGCGATCACCGATGGCGTAATCACCAAACTCAAGGCGCTGCAATGTAATCGACGCCCCGAGCTCCTGCAGGCGCACAGCTACCCGTGACGACGTCTCACGGTCATCGACTGTGATCGCCGGCCCCGGGAGACCGGGATCCAGGCCCAAATTCACGTCCGGCAGTGACGCGCGCGTATCCCGCCTCGCGGATTTAAACTCCTGGAAGTTCACCTGCCTGGTGGCGGCCGGGATGGATGGGGTGGGCGTTGTGCCCATGCTCCTGATCCCCCGCACCATCGCCCGCTCCCTTGTCTGGCTCACATACCTGAACGTCTCATCGGACGTCCCCTTCGTCACCAGCACGACTATCGTGCCGCTGCCGCTCCGGCCTGTCCTCCCTTTCCGCTGGATGCTCCTGATCTCCGATGGGACGGCCTCATAAAAGATCACCATATCGGTCGAAGGGACGTCAAGCCCCTCCTCACCCACCGATGTCGCGATCAGGCACCGAATCTCACCCTCCCTGAACCGGTTGAGGATCTCGATCTGCTCCTTCTGCGTAAGCCCCCGCTCCGTATCCCTGGAGGCCTGGCCGATGAACCGCTCACAGGCGATGCCGCACCCAGATATCGCGTCGGCGAGCGTCCGGACGGTGTCGCGGTAAGTGGCGAAGACGATGATCCGGCTCTCCGGGTGGGCCGCAAGCTGTGCCTGCACCAGTTCACATATGATGGCGACCTTGGGGTGAAGCTCCCGATCCCAGCGGCCCGCCTCCTCAAGGAGGTTCTGGTAGACGGGATCGCTGACCAGGTGTTTGCTTGCCTTGCTCCCCGTGCTTGAGGCCCCTTCCGTGCTGAGACGGTCCAGGTAGAGTCTGAGCGCCTCACTCCCCTGTGTCTCGGTGAGCAGGATGGCGTGGCGGAGTTTCATGCACTCGGCGTGCAGGGAGGCCGCTATGAAGGCAGAGGGATCCTGTGACTGTATACGCTGCTGGATCTGGGCGTTTAAGAGATTTAACGCTTTTATTGAGATCTTATCGGGTTTTGGAACCTGAAAGTTGAGTCTCGCGAGCCGGCCGAGTCTTGATTCCACAAGCCCCCTGAGGGCAAGGAGCGCCGCCTGCAGTTCTTCGGGCAGGTAGACGTCGACATACCGGATCTCACGCTCGTGGACGTAGGGACGGACATCTTCATCGGTCTCCACCCGCGTCTCGACAGCCTCGATATGGAGGTTACGGCAGACCTCCTGCACCTTCTCCTGGTCGCCTCCCGGGGAAGCGGTCATGGCGAGAAGCAGGGGGTTATCCGCAGTGGTGCAGTAGCGCCGGGCGATGAAGACGTATGCGTAGTTTCCCACCGCCCGGTGGCACTCGTCGATGACCAGCAGGGCGACGTCGTTGAGGCTGTACCTCCCTGCCAGGCAGTCGTTCTTGATCACCTGCGGGGTGGCGAAGCAGATCCTGCACGCCTCCCAGGCTTCGGCCCGCCTGGCAGGCGGGGTATCCCCGGTGAACATGGCAAAATCGGACTCCTGCGGCTCAGATTCTTCCTGTAGAAGTATGAACTGCTTGAAAAAACGGAGATGCTGCTCGACCAGGGGTTTTGTCGGCGCGAGCATGAGCACCTTTCCCTGGTGAGAGCGGAGGCGGGATGCTGCGACAAGGAGCGCGATGGCCGTCTTCCCAAGCCCCGTCGGGAGGACGACCATCGTGTTCGCATCAAGCGCCCTGAGCGCTATAGAGAGCTGGTAACGCCGTTCCTCGATACTCTCCTGCCGGATCAGCGGGTGAGTGACGTAGTTCATAACCCGAGTTCGGGGAATGCGGTGGAGCCGTCTATGAGTCCGGAGAGTATCTGGGGCAGCCGCTCGATCGGCACACGGATCTGTTCCGTGCTATCCCGATCCCTGATGGTGACCGTATTGTCCTCAAGCGTATCGTAGTCGACGGTTATGGCATAGGGCGTCCCGATCTCGTCCTGCCTCCGGTAACGCCTGCCGATGGCGCCGGAATCATCATACTGGGCGAAGATGCGGCACCTGGTGAGTTTATCCGTGATCGTCCGCGCGATCTCATCAAGCCCATCCCGGTTCATCAGCGGGAAGACGGCGGCCTGGATCGGTGCCACCGCCGCCGGGAACCGGAGCACCCTTCTCATCTCGCCATCGATCTCGTCCTCGGCGTAGGCATGCTCCAGCGCGACGTATATCATACGGTCGATGCCGTAAGAGGGCTCGATGACGTGGGGCATCACCTCTTCGCCACGGACCTCTTCCTCCTCTTCCCTGACCCTGTAGAGATCGGCGGGGATGAATATCTCCTCGCCCTCGACCGTGATATGCGCACCGTCCTCGCCGGGGTTTGATGCAGCCAGGGCATCCGCGATCGCCTTTGCCCTGCCGCGGAACCGGGGGCCGAGAACACCCATATCTGCCACAATCCGCCGCCTCTTTACCCGCCTCGGTTCGTCGTATGGGACAAAGACCGTCATCGATGCCCCGGAATGGCGGGCATGCGAGCGCAGGTCGTAGTCGGTGCGGTCGGCGATCCCGACTATCTCCACCCACCCGAAGCGGCCGGAGTGGACCTCGGCATCCCAGCAATCGATCGCGTAGTGTGCCCGTTCATCGGGGAGATGCTGGCGGAACCGGAGTCTCTCCGGATCCACGCCGGTGGCAATCAGGATCTGGTGCGTGAGCGCGACGTAGTAGGCGACGTACTCGTTCAGGATCACGCCATCATCCACCGCAACGCGCATCGTAACCTTGATCGGCTCCCGATCATCCTGCTGCCGGTCTATGGTGAGGAGGGGCACGGTGTAGTCGGCGTAGCGATGGAAGGCGGGGTGGTTCTTTCCCTCCGGGTGGACGAAGATCTCGGCCTCCGCCTGGGTGAACTCCCGCAGCCGGATCATGCCCTGGCGGGGGGAGATCTCGTTCCGGTAGGACTTTCCTATCTGGACCGCGCCGAAGGGGAGTTTGTCGCGGTAGAAGCGCAGGAGCCGGGAGAAGTCGATGAAGATGCCCTGGGCAGTCTCAGGGCGCAGGTAGCCTTTCCGCTGAGATCCCGGGCCGATGCCGGTCTCAAACATAAGGTTAAACGCGAAGACATCAGCCTCGCCCAGGAGTTCCTCGCATGCGGGGCAGGGGAGTTCGTAGAGCGCTGCCCTGAGTTTCTCCAGAGAGAGGGAGCCGGCATTCGCTATGCCGTTGTCTTCCGCGATGTGATCGGCGCGGAGGTACTCGCCGCAGTGCGGGCACTGCACCATCTTGTCGGCGAACTCTTTCACATGACCGGATGCGACGAAGATTGCTTCGGCTCCAACGGTAGGACATTCGATCTCGTAGTAACCTTCCTGAAAGACGTAGAACGACCGCCATAGGTTCTCGATGTTTCTCTTCATCATCGCTCCGAGCGGACCGTAATCGATGAAACCGGCGACCGATCCGTATATCTCGGACGAGGGCCAGACGAAACCGCGCCTCCTGGCTACATCCATGACTTTTTCGTAAATATCGCTTATCTCGGTCATAATCCTGCAGTATGTTTGAGTGCCGAGGCTAATAAAGAATAGTTCTCGTATTGCGCAAGGGTATGGCTCTTCGTAGAGCGGGCGGCATAAAGAAGTTTTTTCTCTCGCGAAGGCTATGAGTCGCTGCTCATGGTCGATCTGACTTTACTCTCTCACGCATTATCGGGCGAGGTGCCAGCGTAGCATCGCGCGAAGGCTGGAGAGGGTTTTTTCTTCGCGCGCTATGTCGCCCATCCCCACGCATCCGTAAAATCCGGTGAACTGTTCTACTCGCCTGTTATTTTTGGTCATGTTCGCCTCCCCGGTGAGATGAACGCGGCGCAGCTTTCCGTAGTCTTCGTGAGATGCGTCACCAGTCTGAATTAGTAGAACCCATATA
>MTBK01224387.1_pt1 | contig 11804 bp, 1 predicted proteins | sample 1535981 | NCBI WGS metagenome assembly MTBK01 (sample SAMN06109225, study PRJNA356200) | anaerobic digester metagenome | isolation source: biogas reactors fed with pig manure or primary and secondary sludge | place: Spain | collected 2016-06-30 | reverse complement strand
CCCGAGGTGATCAGCGCCGCAACGGCTCCGATGAGCACGACGAGCGTGGCGAGCACGGTGGCCGACTCGAACTGTGTGAGCAGCTTGTCGAGGTAGACGTCGCGGTGCTCGCCCACCCCGGGGGTGTGGCGTTGGATCATTCGCAGCGGCGCGGTGACGCTGCGCGCCGCGACCGGCGCCCAGACGACGTACACGAGCGAGACGAGGAACAGATAGCGATACGGAAAGCCGTCGAGGAATCGTCCGTTTGCCGGGTCGGCGTGGAGCGCCTCCTCGACGATGCCTGACGCCGCCAACGTCGCCACGGTCGTGGCGATCAGCAGCAGCAGCGCTTTGGTGTAGCGCAGCACCACGATGCGGATGCTGAGCACGTGTTTGGCGAGCAGGGCCTCGGTGCGCGCGACGTCGTGGGCGAGCGTGCGGTCCCGGTTCAGCCCGGCGAAACGGAACATCTGCCGCAGTCGCTCGTCGTCGCCCGCCAGCCCCTCGGGCGCGACGGTGCCCCAGATCTCGTACGTGCGGGTGTCGAACCGGTCGCGCCAACCCTTGTCGTCGAGACTCCGCGGCACCAGCAGCGCCCGGGTCCACTCATCCGCACGCCCCTCGTCGAGCAGCGCACGGGTTCGCTCGTTGAGTTCATCGTTGTTGAACCCGAGTCCCGGGATCACGAACCGTGGGTTGAACACGGTGCGGTCGGGAGCGTGGTGACCGGCACCCGGTGCGCCGAAGATGTTGCTCGTGAAGTAGAAGCCCAGCAGGTCGCCCACGAGCAGATAGATCGCGACGACGGGCAGCACGACCGAAACGAGCGCGGCGACGCCGATGCCGGCGATCACGACCCAACTCTGATCGGCGTCGTAGGAGGACACCAGCAGGGTGGTCAGCTTCGGGAAGCCGTCCCGGATGAACAGCGGCAGGAGCAGCACCAGCGCGGATCCGCCGAGCAGCGCTTGGCCGACGCGGTGGATGGTCGACAGTCGCACCTCGGACCGCTGGAGAAAGGCTCGCATCGCCGCGCGCGATTCATCGTCGGAGATCGCGCCGCCAACCGGTTGATGTTCGTCGGGGTTCACCGCTTCGCCGCCTTGGGTTTCGGGGTCTGCGACGCAAAGGCCAGATTCATCGGGGCCAACCGTAACGCTCCGGCGGAGATGGGCCACCGAGACGTTCCACCCCGAGAATCAATGTTCTCGGGGTGTTCACCTCACCCTTATCGTGCCCGGGGTGGGACTCGAACTCCGACAGGAGGTGCGTTCGGCGGGTGCCAGCCGATGCCGGCGGCGCTCAGAATGCCCACGAATTGAGGGTTTCGACGGCTGGCCAATTCGGCCGCTGTCGACCGCTCACGGCGAGTTCCGGGGAGTGTGTGACCAAATTGTGACCACGCCCACCCTCCGAGCACGAGCCGATACTCTCTGACTTGCCGATCGACGAGCGACAGCGGACATCGCACGAGTTCACGTCGCTTGGTCAACGTCCGCCCCGTCCGACGCTTCCGACGCCGTTTCGAGACGAGACGTTTACGATTGCCTCGCGGATCAGATTGCCGCGGCCGTGCTCAGGAGCTTCGTGCGGGGCGAATCAGATTGGCAGGCCTTGGAATCTCTCGGCGTGTCGATCTCTGTCGATCAAAGATCCGCTATCGATACTGTCGGTTGCTACGGGGTTTCGGAACCACAAGGAGCACGCCGAGGAGGATGAGGAGGAAGCCGGAGAAGATGAGGCGCCCGGTGAGTGATCGAAGGCCGGTGCTGGCCAGTTGGTCCCCCGGTCGGTTGTCGAGTTGTCCTGTGGTCAGGACCGTTCCGCTCGCCGAGGCGTTGGCGACTGCGGCGCCGCCTGCACCGGCGGTGGAGGGGTCGAGCGACGCTGTCTCGGCGATGACCTGAGCGTTGTTGGTCACCGATTCGCCGACTCGGGCCCGGACCCGGGTTCGGATCTTGACGGCGGGAGCGGTCGCTCCGGGCGCCAACGACGGGTAGGTGCAGCTTGCGGCGACGCAGGTCCAACCATCACCAGTGGCGTCCAGCAAGGCGAGTCCGCTGGGGAGCGTGTCGTTGGCGACGATCCCCGTTGCGACGGACGGGCCGTCGTTGGTCACGGTGATGTGGTATGTAGCTTCGCGTCCGGCAACGAGGTCGCCCTGGAGCTCTTTGGTCGCCCGGAGAGCGGCCTTGGGTGCCAGCTTGTCGGTATCGGTCGCCGAGTTGTTGGCGGGGTTGGGGTCGGTGAAGCCGGTCGGCGGTAGCACCGTGGCGCTGTTGACGAGGGTGCCGGTGGCGGCGGAGTCGACGGTCGCCGTTACGGTGAGGGTCACCTTGTCGTCGGGGGCGAAGGTGAGGCCCGTCCAGGTGCCGGTCGCACTGTCGTACGTGCCGCGCGATGCCTCGTAGGTGGGCGACGTCAGCGTGGTCGCCAGGGGGTCGGTGAGCGTGAACCCGTCGATGGTTGACGGGCCGAGGTTGACGACCTCGATGGTATACGTCGTCGATCGGCCGGGTGTCACTTCCGCGGTTCCGTTGCTCTTGGTGACGGAGAGGTCGACGCCGTAGGTGTCGCGATCCGACGCAGTGCGGTCCCCGGCGGTCGGATCGGTGCCGTTCGCCCCGTCGTCGGTCACCGCTGCGGTGTTGACGAACTGGGTCGTCCCGGCTGCGACGGGATTCGTCACGCTGACGGTGACGGTGCGGGAGATGGTGGCGCCGGCCGCCAGGTTGACGGCGGGCCAATTGAGCGTGGGTGCGCCGGTCGAGTCGCAGGTGTCGGAGCAGGACCCGAACGTCACTCCGGTGGGCAAGTCGTCGCTGACGACGACGCCGGTCGCGTCCTGGTTTCCCTGGTTGGTGACGGTGAGGGTGTACGTGGGGGTGTCTCCACCCTCGAGGTGCGCGAGGCCGTCGGTCTTGGTGATCGACAGGTCCGGCGCTGCGTCGACGATGTTCACGTCGGTGCCGGTGTTGTTCGGCGTCGTGGGGTCGGCGCCGTTGGTACCGTCGTCGACCGCGCTTGCTGTGTTCGTCACGGTGTCAAGACCCGCGACGACGGTCGCCGGCATGGTCGCCGTGACAGTACGGGTCAACGAAGATCCTGCTGCGAGGTTCGTAGCAGGCCAGGTCAACGTCGGTGCCGCGGACGTGTCGCAGGAGTTGCTGCACGACCCGACGGTCAGCGGCGCCGGGACGACGTCGGTCACGACCACACCCGTGGCGTCCTGGGACCCGACGTTGCTGACGGTGATCGTGTACGTCGTGGATTCGCCGGGCGACAGCGATGTCTCCCCGTCGGTCTTGGACACGACGAGATCAGGTGTCGACGACAACATGTCGGTATCGCTGTCACTGTTGTTCGCCGGCGTCGGGTCGGAGCCGTTGGCCCCGTCGTCGGCCACCGAGGCGTTGTTGACGACGGTGCCCTGTCCGGCCGGGGTCGGGTTGTCCAGCTGCACGGTGACGGTCACCGGTATGGAGGCGCCGCCACCGTCCAGCGATCCCATAGCCCAGTTGACGGTTCCGGGCGGCCCCTGTGTGCCGCCGTTGGTGGCGGACACGAAGGTGGTGCCGGCGGGAAGGGTGTCGGTGAGCGTCACCCCGGTCGCCGCCTGGTTGCCCGTGTTGGTGACGAGGAGCGTGTAGGTCACGGTGTCGCCGGGACTGCGGACCTGTGAGCCGTCGTCCTTGACGACGCGGAGGTCGGGGGCGGCGACGAGCACGTCGACGTCAGTCGCCGTGTTGTTCGCGGGCGTCGGGTCGGCGCCGTTCGTGGAGTCGTCGGCAACGGTCACCGAGTTGGTGAGCGACGAGCGCCCGGCGACCGCCGGGTTCGTCACCGCAACCGTGACGAACAGCGTCTCGCTCGCTCCACCACCGGCCAGAGTCGGGAGGGTCCAGGTGACCACGCCGCTCGTGTGGGCGCACGGCACGACAGCGGTGGGGCAGGTCACGATCGTCGTGCCCGCCGGGAGAGTGTCGGTGACCATCACGTTGGCGGCGCCGATGTTGCCCGAGTTGGTGACGGTGATCGAGTACGTCAGGTTCGAACCGGGTGTCGTCGACACCACGCCGTCGGTCTTGGTGACCGACAGGTCGACGTTGTAGCCGGTGAGGGCGACGACCGCGTCGTCGCTGTTGTCCGCCGGCGTCGGGTCGGCGCCGTTCGACGTATCGTCCACGGTGGCTGCAGTGTTGGTGAAGCTGTGCCGGCCGGCGGCGACGGGGTTCGTCACCGTGACCGAGTAGGTGATGACGAGCGTCTCGCCCGCGGCGAACGGGTTGCCCGAGGCGCCGGCGCCGGTGATCGGCGGGCCCCAGGAAATGGCGCCGGTGCCGGAGTTGCAGGAAGTGGGCGCAGGGCTGGCCGAACCGCAGTTCACGACCATCCCGGCGGGCACCGTATCGGTGACACGGGCGCCGGTGGCGTCCTGCGTGCCGTTGTTGCGGACGGTCAGGGTGTAGGCGACCGAACCGCCGGGGGCGACGGTGCCGACACTGGAGGTCTTGACGACCGACATGTCGGGCACTGCGTTGACAGCGTCGACGTCGGATGCCGTACGGTCGGCGGTGGTCGGATCGGTGCCGTTGGCACCATCGTCGGCGACGGTCACGGTGTTGGTGATCGACGGGACGCCGGCGGGCAACGGGTTCGGAACCGAGACCGTGACGGTCATCTGTGCCGAAGCGCCACCCGTGAGCGAGCTGAGAGTGGTGGTGACAACGCCGGCCGAATGGGCGCACGCCACCGACACGGTGCCGCTGACATTGGCGCAACTCACGTAGGAGACGTTCGCCGGCAGGGTATCGGTGAGCACGACGCCGGTGACCCCGATGTTGCCCTGGTTGGTGACGGTCACGGTGTAGGTCGTCGAGGTGCCGGCGTTCACGGAGGTGACGCCATCGGTCTTGGTGACGGCCAGGTCGGGGGTGCGCCCGGCAATGGTATCGACGTCGACGGCCGTGTTGTTCGGCGGGGTCGGGTCGGGGCCGCGGGTGCCGTCGTCGGCGACCGTCGCGGTGTTCGAGTAGCTGGTCGTGCCGGCGGCCGCCGGATTGTCCATCGTCACGATGACCGTGCACGACGCGGTCCCACCGCTCGCCGCGATGGTGCCTGCAACATTGATCACTGTCACCGTGGCTGTCGATGCGCCGGTGTTCAGTGTGCAGCCGGTTCCCCCGATCGAAACGAACGTGGTTCCGGCCGGCAGGGTGTCGGTGATGACGACGCCGGTAGCGGGAGCTCCGCCGACGTTGGTGACGCCGAGCGTGTAGGTGCGGGTGTCGCCGGGAGTGGCGGTCGTCGTTCCGTCGGTGTTGGTGATCTGGAGGTCGGGGGCGACGATGTTGACGTTGCCCTGACCCTGCTGATCGGGTTCGTCGCGCTCGCCACTCGCCGAGCCGGGAAGGGTTGTCGCCTGGCTGGCGATGGCCGTGTTCGTGACGACCTGGCCGGCTGTGAGGGACGAGGACAGGTCCACGCTCACCTGGAAGGTGGCGGTGGCACCGGCGACGATGTCGCCACCGGTCCAGGTGATATCGGCGCCGGTCCGGCTGTAGGTGAAGCCGGCCTGGGTGGCGACCTCGACCGCGGTGGAGGGGACCATGCCGGCAGGCAGCGCGTCGGTGGCGATCACCTCGAACGCGGTGGAGAGACCGGTGTTCTGGACGGTGACGGTCATCATGACGTTCTGTCCGCGGATCGCCGCGTTCGGGGCAAGGGTCTTGGTGACCTGAAGGCGGGGCTCGACGACGGTGACGACGCTCGCGGCGGACGTGATGATCGTGCCCGACCCGACCCGCGCTGAACCACTGTTGGACAGGGTGGTCTGGGAGCCGGGCAGGCCGACGTTGCCGGCAACGTCGAGCACGCGGGCCTGGAGGCGAACGATGAAGGAGTCGTTCGTGGTGTTGTTGTCACCGGCGATCGTCGAGGGCCCGAACGTGAACACGGGGTCGTCGCCGTTGGAGGCTCCGCCGCTGATCGTCGGGGCCGGGAGGGTTCCGTTCAGGTCGACGGGCAGGTTCGCCGCCGGGGATGCCGTCGAAGCCGCCGCGGCGGTCGTGAACACCTGAGCAGAGCCGGCCACGTACTGCAGCCCGTTCGGAAGCAGGTCGGTGACGGTGATCGAGGGCGGTGTGCCCTCGGGGACGGTGACGCGCAGGTCCCAGGTGGCGATCTCACCGATGGTCACATTGGTCCCGGTCGTCGAGGCCTCGCTGGTTGCAACGAGCGTCTTGGTGATCGTGGGGTTGGCGCTGTTCAGTGTCGCGGTCGACGACGCCGTGTGGTCGTTGACGCCTCCGGCGCCAGTGCGTTCGCCTTCGCTGGTGCTGTAGGCCGTCGGCTGGGCCGAGGATCCCGGCATGGACGTCCACGTCGTGGTCGCGGTGTTGGCGATCGAGAACGGCACCGCGGCCCCCGCAGGAACGGTCGCCTGGTAGGTGAACGTCGCGGTGGCGCCGAGAGGGATTGATGTCCACGTGGCGTTGAGCGTCGGCGCTCCGGAGTCGTTGACGGTGTCGGCGACTGCGGTGCCCGCCGTCTGGACGAATGAACCGGGCACGTAGCCGATCGCCGCGGGAACGACGTCGTTCAACGTGACGTCGTAGGCGGTCGCCGTCGAGGAGCCGGAGTGGGCGACGACGACGGTGTAGGTGACGGTGTTGCCGGCGTCGGTCGGGTTCGGAGCGGCTGCCTTGGTCACCTGGAGGACCGGTTCGCGGACCGTGACGGGAACACCGTTGGCGACCGCGGTTCCGTGGCCGGTCGACGTGAACGAGGCGGTGTTGGACTGCGATGTCCCGTTCTGGTTGCCGGCGACGTTCAACACGAGCGCGGTGAGGACGACGTCGAGGTACTCGGCGGTAGCGTCGTCGCGGTCGGAGTTCGTGAGGTTTCCGAGCGGGATCGTCACGACCTGGCCCGGCGACGCCAGCGCTCCCTGGGCGTTGGCGAGGACCGTCGCGAACCCACCGCTCGTGGACGTGGTGACACCCGCAGACGGTGTGATCGAGTCGACGGTCCGCACGGCCATGCCGGCAGGCAGGAAGTCGACGAGCTGTGCGTTGCTGGTCGGTCCTTCGGGGATACCGAGCCGGAGGCGGTAGGTGACCGCCTCGCCGACGACGACGTCGGGGGTCACCGAAGCGGCGTGGTCGGTGCTCTGGATCGTCTTCGTGACGGTCACCGGCGCGGCTTGGACCGACGCGGTGTTGGTGATGTCGGCGGCGGGCGTCACGGGTGTGTAGTTCGGCCCGCCTTCCTGCGCAGCGAAGTTCGTGATCGACGCGGTGTTGGTGTATGTCGTGTTCGCTTCGGCGGTGCCTGCCACCTCGAGTTCGTAGGTGATCACGGCGAGGTTGGCGCCGGTCGTGGGGTTCGTTGGATCGATCGAACCGCCCGGTGTCGGGGTCGGTCCCGGATCCGTCAGCGTGAGTGTCCCGGTCTGCCCGCTCGACGCGGTACCCGCGCCGGCGGTGAAGTAGCCACCGGCCGACGCTGACATCGTCGCGTTGCCACCGTTTGCGACCCGGAGGTCGACACCACCCGCGGGGATCACGAACCCGGCCGGCATCGCGTCCGAGACGGCGACGTCATAGGCGCCGTCGACGCCGCGGCCGGTGTTTTCGACGACCATGGCGAAACGCACCAGGTCACCGGCATCGAGTCTCGAGGCGTTGGCGTCGGGCGCGCTTCCGAGGTTGCTGGAGTTGATGACGCCGCCGGACCAGCCGGGGCCGGCTACGCCAGGAGCGCGCCAGGTGATGCCGCTGGGCGCGGTGGCGCCGGTGAGCACCGCGCTCGGGTTGTCGGTCGAGGCCACACCCTTGCGGATTCGAAGCTGCGGTTGGGTCAGGTCGATCTGCACGATGGCGTCCTGTGCGGCCGCCTCGGCGAAGCTGTTGTTGAACACCGCTCGCGCCTGGTTGGTGAACAACAGGCCGTCTCGGAACGGGGCGTTGCTGATCGGGAGAGTGAACAGGACGTCGACCTCACTGACTCCGTTGGCGGTGCTGTCGAAGTCGCCGTAGTCGAAGGTCAGCGAGTTGCCGGTGGTGTCGCGAGTGACGACCGGGTCGGGAGCGCCGGACAGGTTGTGAAACGTGTCGGCCGGGCCGAAGCAGGAGGTGTTGACCGCCGGCACCGCACAGGTCGTGGTCGGGGAAGCGGTCGAGAAGGATCCGACGCCGAGGATCGGCAGCGGCGCGAAGTCGACGAGCGCGAAGTCCTCGATGTCGCTGGAGGGCAGCACGTAGCGGAGCCGGTAGGTGATGGTGTCGTCGGGCTCGAACTGTGCGGGCGTTCCCGCCACGACTCCGACGACGCCGTTTCGGGCGTAGATCGTCTTGGACAGTGCTGGCGCCAGAACGGTCACGCTGGTGCCCGAGGTGTCGGCCTCGCGCCGGGTGCTTGCCTGCGGGAGTTGGGTCGCGTTGTCGTAGACCTCGCCGTCGACGGTGACGCCGTTGGTAACGCGGTCGGTCAGGTCGACGCTCAGGTCGCTCACCGAGCAGGCGTAGGTGTCGTTCATGACCGAACGGAACGTGATCGTTGCAGTGGTAGCGCCGACGTTCGACCCGCCGACAAGTCCACCGGTCAACACACCGTTGCTGCCGCTGAGCCGGGCGATCGCCGCGGACAGATCGAAGTTGAGACGAGATGCACCGTCACCGCACGTGCTGCGCTGGGACGTGTCGAGCGTGTATTCGGGCCCGGTGAACGCTCCGCTCGATGTCGTACCGGCCTCGGTTACCGAAAGGGTGGGGGTGAATCCGGTGTCGAAGGTCTGGCCGTCACCGAGCACGTCGAGTAGGTCGAGATCCGCGAAGGTGAAGTAGTCCGACACCTGCACCGCAATCGTGTACTGCAACGTGTCGTCGGGGGTGGGGCCGGCGCCGCCGGTGTCTGTCTGGACGGCCACCGTCTTTTGCGTCGCGATCGACTTGGCGGTTACTTCGTGATCGTCGGGAAACGGCGGGGCGAGGCTGTTGGGATTCATGCTGAACGACAGGTTCGCGTCCCGGGGGTCGACAGGGTCGACTGTGCCGGCCGCCGCGCCGTCGTTTCGCGCCACCCGGTCGTCGCCGGAAGCCGCGTCGAGTACGCCGACCGATCCAATGTCCAGGAGCGGGATGTACCACGTCGCGGTCACGCTCGCGTCCACGGCGGCCGCCGAGCCGACGACGTTCGTGAAGCGACGGGTCAGGGTGCCCATCGGCGCCGACGTCGACGGCGTCGCCACAGCGGTGGCGCTCGGCACCGTCGCGGACGACACGTACTGCATCGTGGACGGCATCTGGTCGCTGACGTCGAGCGTCGTCAACGTTGCACCGTTGGCGACATCGACCTCGAGCACGTGCTGGCGCTGGTAGTTCGGACCCGTCGCCGTTTCGTTCTCCGGGCCGACATAGCGCTTGAGGAACGTCACCACCTGCGGTGTGACGTTCGACGAGACCGCCGAGCCGATGATCGGGGTCGAGCCGGTGGGCGAATCGCCGTAGGCGAAGCCGGGCGTTGCGCTTATTGGCAGGACGAGTCCTACGTCCGCGAGCGAAGACAGCGCCGCCTGCACCTGCACCGTCGCGGCCGGCTGGCTCGGCGTTAAGCTCCCGAACGGCAGTTGCATGACGACGAGCTGGCGACCCACGGGACATGGGGTCGACAACGCGGTCAGCGGGTGGGTCACCGGGGCGCCGGTGCAGGTCTGCACGAGGGGTGTCGATACGGGCGCTCCGAGATAGGAGGCACTCGTGAACGAGATGCCGTCATCGCCGTCTCCGCCCGCGACCGGCAGCACCAGGTCGATGTAGGGCATATACCCCGTCGCCGTGGTATCGGTGTTGTCGAGGCTGACGCCGAAGCTCAATGTCTGGCCGATCAGCGGGTTCGGTTGACTGATGTTCAGCGCCGTGGTCGCGACCGGCGGAGCCGCCGCGGCGGGGGGCCCGGTGACCAGACTCGCCAGCGAGGCACCCAGCACCAACACGGCAGCAGTAGCGCCGCGAAGCTGCAGACGCGAGACCCGAGGAAGGAAACGTCGACACGTTGCGGAGTCATTCGAGGATGTCATCAGGTACTCGTCGGCCCCACCTTCCCCGAATTGACCGCAAACTTGAATATCCGCATCCATCAGCCTGACGTTCCGCAGAGCGCGACGACATCAGGATCGCCGGCGAGCCCCAGAAAACGCCGAACACGTTGAGTGCCGCCCTGTGAACGCCGAACACGTTGAGTGCCGCCCGCTCCGGGACATCGAACCTCGGCGTCATTGCCTCTCCCGGCACAACGACGGCCCAGATTCGGGACGCCAAGATGGCGACGACTTCGCCCGTTAGCGGGAATGGTCGCTGGAATCGCCGGGGCACCACCAAAGCTGCCATAGCGATGCTGCGGTCCCGGGGGTTCTTGCAGCGGTGCCTCGAAGGCACCCTACGCTCCTCACGCTGATCTGGGAGCCTCATGGTTCAGAGGTCGATCTCGAAGTCGGCACCGTTGTCGTCTTCGAGCGCCATGGTCTGCGCGGCGGTCCGTTGGAGCGAGGCCCGGACTTGATCAACGATGTCGCTTTTGACCTCGGCGGCGTGCGCGTCCTCTCGTGGCGTGGCGCCGTCGAGGTAGAGGGTGTTGTCGATGCGGCCTCTCGACATCGCGGTATACGCGGCCTCGGTCGTGAACTGGTCGCTGCCGAGCACGAGGCAGTGGTCGTAGGTGGCGCCCTGGGCTTTGTGAACCGTCATTGCGTAGCCGTGGGCCAGGTGCCCTTCGGTCGCGTAGACGAACGGGAGCGACACGATCTGGTGGTCATCAGTCCTGCAGCGGATCATCTGGCCGTCGTGGTCAATGTGTTCGATCACACTGCGAGTGCCATTGAGAACACCCAGACGCCGGTCGTTGCGGAGCGCCACAACCAGGTCCCCCTCCGCGAAACTGACTGCGCCGAGGATCACCGGGTCGGCGCGGATCTCGCCGTCGGCTCGGAGCCGGGCCCGTGCTCGCCGATTGAGTGCGTCGACCTCAGCCCGGGTGGAGGCGAGCATCACAGCGGTCCCGGAGCGCCGGGCGTTGTACCAGTCGTCGACCATCGCCTGTCGCGGGTCGGTCCCGGGGTTTGCGATCTTGACCCGGCCGTGGTCGAGGTAGGCGTCGAGCGCAGAATCGGTGGCCCCGACACGGAGGTGAGCGAGGGCGGTTCGTTCCCACGACTCGTGTTGGCGTCGGTTCGTGGCGAGGAGGCTGGCGTCGAGACGTCGGCGGAGCCCGGTGAACGAGCCGCCGGCTTCGATCTCGGGAAGTTGGCACGGGTCACCCACCAACACGACCTTTGCCCGTGCGTGTTCGGCGTGGTCGAGGAGCCGCAGGAGTTTGCGAGTGCCGACCATCGCGGCCTCATCGACCACGATCACGGTGTTCGGGGAGAGGCCGCCCTTCTCGGGCCGGTCGAGGTCGATCAGCAAGCGGTCGATCGTCACCGACGGGATGTCGGCGTCGGTTTGGAGCTGCCGTGCCGCCTTCGCGGCGAGCGCACACCCGATCACCGTGTGGCCGCTGTCGGTCCAGGCTTGGTTGGCGGCGGCGAGCGCGTAGGTCTTTCCTGCACCGGCGACGCCTTCGACGATGTCGACCCCGGCGCCGCTGGAACAGACTCGCCACACCATCCGCATCTGTTCGTCACTCAACGTCGGCCGACCGGCGATCGCTGTATCGACGTGACGATGATCCGCGGTGCCGACCCCATCACCAGTGCGACGGACAGCACAGTCGATGAGTCGCCGTTCGGTAGCCAGCATGTCGGGGGTGCTGAAACGGGTCTCGTC
>MTBK01092548.1_pt1 | contig 11804 bp, 9 predicted proteins | sample 1535981 | NCBI WGS metagenome assembly MTBK01 (sample SAMN06109225, study PRJNA356200) | anaerobic digester metagenome | isolation source: biogas reactors fed with pig manure or primary and secondary sludge | place: Spain | collected 2016-06-30 | reverse complement strand
AAGGATCTTGAAGCTCCAAGTCGTCTTTTTTCAAAGAGGCAATAATGTAAGCGGCCACCGTTGTGTTTTCCGTCATGTTGCTTTGACCAAACTTCAGCAAATAGTATAGCAAGTTTCTTTCGTATTGAAGGGCATCGTTTTCACCGGAAGCACGGTGTGTATGTTCTGGAACAAAAGTGTCTGCTGCTCCTGCATCTTTTGCTTCCGGAGAAACTGCAGGGACAGGACGGCGCATTTGGGCAAATCTTCTTTTGCGAATTTTGGCTACTTCACGTGTTAGAATGACTTCTTCAATGTCCAAATGGCGGCTGCATTCTTCTATATAGACGGTCCGCGTAATGACATCCGGAATAACAGACAGGCTCTCTAAAATTTCTCTGATAAGCGCAGACCGCTTCAAAGGGTCTTTCATATCTTCTGCCATTAGAGAAATCTTGAAGTGGATGAAATCGACTTCGTTTTTTTCCAAATAGTCAAGAATTTCTTGGGCGCTGTGGGACCGTGCAAAAGAATCAGGGTCTGTGTCTGCCGGAAAGCGGACTGCTTTCACTTGTAAGCCTTCTGCCAGGAGCATATCAATGCTTCTTAAAGAAGCTTTTATTCCGGCATCGTCCCCGTCGTACAGCACGGTTACTTGTTTTGTAAACCGTTTGATCAAGCGGATTTGTTGCTCTGTGAGAGACGTACCGGAAGAAGACACCACGTTCATAATGCCTGCTTGGTATAGAGACAGCACATCTGTATATCCTTCTACCAGATAGCACTTTTGCAGTTTGCTTATGTGTTGTTTGGCAAAATACAAACCGTATAAGGATCGGCTTTTGTCGTACACGGGGCTGTCGGGAGAATTGACGTATTTGGCTTGTTGCGGTTTGTTTTGCAAGCTCCTTCCGCCAAAACCGATAACGCGGCCGCTTATGGAATGTATGGGAAATAGTACTCGATCCCGGAACCGATCCAAAAAAGCTTCCGGCTTGTTTGCCTGTTCGGCGTAATGTATGGTCAGTCCCGTAGCCGTTAACAATTCCTGTTTGTAACCGGCTGCCAATGCTGTTTTGGTAAACGTGTCTTTTTCTGCCGGTGCATACCCCAGTCCAAAATGTGTTATGGTAGCTTGTGTAAAGCCTCGCTCCATCAGGTAACTCAGACCTACGGCTTTGCCTCGGGCGTCTTCCAGCAGGTACCGGCTGTAGAATTCTCGTGCGTACTCATTCAAAACGAGCATGCTGTCTCTTTGCAACCGCTGTTGGGCTTCTTCTGCTGTTTCTTTTTTGTCTTCTACAGGGATGTTGTATTTTCTACCTAAAAATTTCAACGCCTCTACATACGAAAGGTGTTCGTGTTCCATAATAAAACGGATGACATTGCCGGCTTTTCCGCACCCAAAACATTTGAAGATGCCTTTAGAAGGAGATACCGTAAAGGAAGGTGTTTTTTCATTATGGAAAGGGCAACAGGCCACCAGATTGGCTCCACGTTTCGTCAAACGGACGTATTCTCCAATGACCTCTTCAATAGAAGCGGTTTCCAGAATTTTATCTATGGTGGCTTGGCTGATCATGCATCAAAAGACGTTAATTCCCATAGCATCGCGTACTTCTTTCATAGTGGCACGTGCCGATTGACGGGCTTTTTCAGCCCCTTGTTCTACTACTTGTTTCAGGTACGGTTCGTTGTTGTATATTTCTTCAATGCGGGCTTTGATGGGTAGCGTGTGGCGCGCGATATCTTCTGCCAACTGCTTTTTAAGGTCTCCGTACCGAATGGTGCAGTTGTCGTATTGTTCTTTAAAGAAAGAAACCACATCCGGCTTGGAAACTACGGAAAGCAAATCAAAGAGGTTGGCCGTGCCCGGGCTCATAGGGCTGTTAGGTTCTGTAGGACCCGAATCTGTAACGGCGCGCATGACTTTCTTTCGAATGGTTTTTTCGTCATCTATCAAGTAAATGCCGTTTCCTTCACTCTTTCCCATTTTGCCGGTACCGTCCAATCCCGGGATTTTCACCAGATCTTCTCCAAAATTGTAGGCTTGAGGTTCCGGGAAAACAGGCCTTTTGTACATATTATTGAATCTACGTGCCAGTACACGAGCTATTTCCAAATGTTGTTCTTGGTCTTTGCCTACCGGAACCCATTGGGCTCTGTGAATGAGAATGTCGGCAGACATGAGAACGGGGTACGTAAGCAATCCGGCGTTTACATTTTCCGGGTGTTTTCTCACCTTGTCTTTGAAAGAAGCCGTACGTTCCAGCTCTCCTTTGTACGCCAACATGTTCAATAAGGCATACAGTTCGCTGATTTCCGGAACACTGCTTTGTACATACAAGACAGACTGTTCCGGGTCCAGTCCCGATGCCAGGTATTCTGATAAAATGATTTTTATGTTCTTACGGTTGTCTTCCGGTTTGGGATGTGTGGTAAGGGAGTGCAAATCTGCAATAAAGAAGAAGCAGTTGGCTTTGTGTTGCAGCTGTGTAAAATTTTTAAGTGCACCAAAGTAATTGCCCAAGTGCAAGTGACCTGTAGATCGGATACCGCTTAATACTGTTTTCATGGTGCAAATTTAGTCTTTTTTAGGTAAATGTTATCTTTGTAATACTGAACATAAAATATGATTACCATATCTAAAGGACAATTGAAGGGTAAGGTTTCCCTGCCTCCTTCTAAAAGTATGAGCATACGGGTGCTGGCCGCCATTTTTTTGTCAGGCCGAGAAACACTCTTAAAGGGAGCCTGGCCCAGAGACGGAAGGCAGGTATGTGAAGACGTGCAGGCTGCTTACCGGGTGGTGCGCTCTGTGGGTGCTCAATTTGCCAAAGAAGACATCTGGCCGCATGTGGCCCCTCCGGGCAGAGATTACGCCCGTCGTCAACTGGACTGCGGAGAGTCTGCGCTGGCGCTGAGGATGTTTGCGCCCATTTTGGCTCTATCACCATATATCTATTGCCTTAGAGGGCGTTCCACGCTTATATCCAGGCCTATAGACTTTGTGATTCAAGGATTGCGAGAACTAGGATGCTGGTCTGAGAGTTTGAATACGTTGCCGGCCTTGTCTATCAAAGAAAACCTTTTGGAAACGGGACGGTGGGATGCGGGCGATCCGTCGCTCAGTATGTCGCGCCCCATCTTGTTGGTGCAAGGTCCCTTACGCGGTGGAAAATACGTAGTCAACGCCGGGGGCAGTTCGCAATTTCTGACCGGACTGTTGATGGCTTTGCCTTTGGCAGAAACAGATTCCATTCTGGAAGTAGAGCACCTGGCCAGTCAGCCGTATATAGACATGACCCTTCAAGTTATGGAAGCGTTTGGTGTACGGGCTACTCATGATGACTACAAAGTGTTCCATATTCCCGGAAGACAAAATTACCGGGCAAGAAGGATAGATATAGAAGGAGACTGGAGCGGTGGAGCCAATTTTATTGTTGCGGCTTCTCTGTTTGGTGATTTGCGGATTGGACCTCTATGGGAAGACAGTTTGCAAGCAGACAAAGCCATTCTGGAAGCCATCGGAAGGGCAGGAGGTTCTTGGGCGTGGGGATCGGCCAATCAATTGAAAGTATACAAAAGGAACAATTTGCAAGGGTTTACTTTTGATGCACAACAATGCCCCGATTTGTTTCCGCCATTGGTGGCTTTGGCAGTTCATTGTAAAGGAACGACAACGTTGCATGGCATAGATCGTTTGTTCCACAAAGAATCCAACAGAGCGCTGTCGTTGTTGGAAGAGTATGCTAAAGTGGGAGCCAACATTCGTTTTGAAGGCAACACGATGGTCATTGAAGGCGGCACATTGCCGGGAGGGGCTTCCATATCTGCACGAGGTGACAACCGCATTGCCATGTCGCTAGCCATAGCGGCTTTGGGGGCAGAGAAACCCATAGAAATAGAAGGAAAACATACTGTAGCCAAGTCTTTTCCGGATTTCTGGGAGGAATTGAAAAAAGTAACCAAGATTTAATAATGAATATTTTTGGCACGTTGTTTCGCCTTTCGATTTTTGGAGAATCGCACGGTCCCAACGTAGGCGTTCTTTTGGATGGTGTTCCGCCGGGTATTCCGTTGGTATCGGAAGATTTTACGGAAGACATCAACCGTAGAAGAAGCGGAGGGCCCGCCACCACGGCTCGGCAAGAAAAAGACGTGCCACATGTATTGAGTGGTGTATACAAAGGTTTTACTTGCGGAACACCTTTATGTATTTGTTTTGACAACGAGGATACGCGGCCGCAAGATTACGTGTCTGCCGATGGACAAACCATTCCTTTTAGGCCGGGGACAGCAGATTTTACGGGAAGCATCAAGCACAAAGGGTTTCAAGACCCACGCGGAGGGGGCCATTTTTCCGGTCGTTTGACATTGCCCTTGGTGGCAGCCGGCGTGGTGGCGAAAAAAATATTGAAAAAGGACCATCCCGCTTTGGAAATCTCGGCTTTTTTGACAGAAGTAGGAGGCATGCCGGTTGGGCTTGCAAACGGATTGCTTGCCTCTGCTGTAGAGAAGGCCGATTCGTTAGGAGGCGTTGTTCGTTGTAGGATAACGGGGTTGCCGGCCGGTTGGGGAGATCCTTTTTTTAACTCGGTGGAATCGCAGCTCTCTCACCTCCTTTTTTCCATTCCGGGAGTAAAAGGCGTTGCCTTTGGGTTGGGTTTTGACGAAGCTCGCATTACCGGCAGGAACAATCCGCATAGGGGAGGCATTGCCGGCGGCATCACCAACGGCTACCCCGTTACGTTTGATGTGGCCATCAAACCTACACCTTCCGTAGGAAAATATTTACCCAAACATGTACAGGGACGGCACGATGGCTGTTTTGCCTTACGTGTTCCCGTAGTTATAGAAGCAACTGCTGCCATAGTTTTGGCAGATTTGTCTCTACATCCGTAAACATTGAAAAAGAATCAGTCGCCTTGTTCTTTCAGAGCAGCCCGTACCTTTGCTTCTACCTCATCTTTTAGTTCCGGATTGTCTTTGAACATTTGCCTGACGGCCTCGCGCCCTTGACCAATGCGTGTTTCACCGTAACTGTACCACGAACCGCTTTTCTTGATGATGTTAAAATCAACACCCATGTCTATGATTTCACCAATCAGAGAAATGCCTTCTCCGAAAATGATATCAAATTCTGCTTTTTTAAACGGCGGAGCCATTTTGTTTTTGACAACGCGTACTCGTACGTGGTTGCCCATGGTGTTTTCTCCGTCTTTGAGCTGGGTGGTACGGCGGACATCTACACGTACGGTAGAATAAAACTTCAGGGCGTTGCCACCGGTGGTAGTTTCCGGATTGCCAAACATGATGCCGATTTTTTCCCGCAATTGGTTGATGAAAATACAACACGTGTTGGTACGGCTGATATTGGCTGTCAATTTTCTAAGGGCTTGCGACATCAGTCGAGCCTGCAATCCCATTTTTGAATCGCCCATTTCTCCCTCAATTTCCGCTTTGGGTGTGAGGGCCGCCACCGAGTCTATGACCACAATGTCAACGGCTCCCGAGCGAATCAAATGGTCTGCCACTTCCAAAGCTTGTTCTCCGTTGTCCGGCTGAGAAATAAGCAATGTCTCTACATCTACACCCAGCTGCTGGGCGTAATTGCGATCAAAGGCGTGTTCAGCATCTATAATGGCTGCAATGCCTCCCAGTTTTTGGGCTTCTGCAATGGCGTGAATGGCTAAAGTAGTCTTCCCACTGGCTTCCGGGCCGTAGATTTCCACTACGCGACCTCTTGGATAGCCGCCAATACCCAGGGCGTGATCTAAACCAATAGATCCTGAGGGTATTACAGATACATCCCATTTGGGTTGGTCACCCAATTTCATAATAGTCCCTTTCCCAAAGTCCTTCTCAATCTTGTCCAGGGTTGCCTGGAGCGCTTTCAACTTCTCTTTGCTGGCAGCTCCTCCTTTAACTTCTTCTGCACTTACTTTTGCCATAATAATATTGATTAATGATTCCTTGGCAAATATACAAATTCACCTGCAAAAACACGTATCTTTGTTTCATGAAAAAGTGGTTGCTCGGGAAAAACATACAAGAATTGCAAGAAATTGTAAGTGAGTACGGTTTGCCTTCTTACACAGCAGACCAATTGGCACGTTGGCTGTATGCAAACAAAGTCAGAGATATTTCTCAAATGACAAATTTGAGTAAAAAAGCCAGGGAAACATTGGCAGAAACGTGGCAAGTAGGCGGTTGGGATCCTGTTGACGAGAGTGTTTCTGCAGATGGAACTAAGAAATATTTATTTCCAACTTTGCTTCAAAGTTCGGGAATAGAAGCTGTGCTTATTCCGGAAAACAACCGCAATACGCTTTGTCTTTCTTCACAAATAGGTTGTAAGATGGGATGTACTTTTTGTATGACGGCCAGAATGGGTTTTCTTGGACAGTTGACGGCCGGTGAAATAATGGGACAATTTTTACGTATTCCGGAAACAGATTTGTTAACGAATGTAGTCTATATGGGCATGGGAGAACCGTTCGACAATTGGCCGGAGGTGCAAAAATCGTTGGAGATTTTGACGTCACCATGGGGGTTGGGATGGAGTCCGGGACGTATTACCGTATCTACGGCAGGTATTTTGCCTGTTTTAGACGATTTTATGAACGGTACCAGGGCCCACCTTGCCATTAGTTTGCACAGTCCGTACGATGAAGAAAGAGCACAATTGATGCCGGTGCAGAAAGCCTATCCTTTAAGCAGCCTTATTCGGACATTGCGTACGTATGATTTTACCGGCCAACGCCGTTTGAGTTTTGAATACATCTTATTTGATGGATGGAACGATACACCGGGACACGCTGCAGCCGTATTGCAACTGCTCCGAGGCTTGCCTTGCAGGGTAAACTTGATTCGTTTTCATCCCATACCCGATTTCTCCATGCGTCCTTCATCGGAAGGAACGGTTCAAGCTTTCAGGGATCTGTTAAACAGGGGAGGAATTGTCACTACGTTGAGGGCATCCAGGGGGTTGGATATTCTGGCAGCATGCGGTATGTTAAGTGTACAAAATAAAGAGAAACGCAATGAAACAGACTGACCCCATATATCAAAAACATTTGACTTCTATGATGGCGTTGTGCAGTCGCAGTGAAAAATGCAAATGGGATATTTGCGAAAATTTGAGGAGAAAAGCAATAAAGACGTCTGTTGTAGAAGAAATTATTCAAACATTGGAAACGGAAGGTTTTCTAAATGAAAAGAGATACGCAAGGGCTTATGTAAAAGACAAAATCCGTTTGCAAGGCTGGGGTCCGGTGAAAATACAGGCAGGGCTTAAGGCCAAAAATATACCGGAAGCAATTGTCGCTGAGGTGATGAAAAGCGCAGACAATCAGGAGTATGCAGAGAATTTGCAAAAGGCGTTGGAGAAAAAACAGCAGTTGCTGAAAGAACAAAACCCCCATAAGCGAAAAGAGAAGTTGGTACGTTTTGCATTGGGCAGGGGGTATACGTACCAACAAATTTACCACGTTCTTAATGCGTTATAAGATTAGGGGTTGTTCAAATATTTTTTGTTGGAATAAAAAACTTTTTATCTTTGTAAAGCATATAAAGCGACCATTTAATTGTTAACTTAATAATATTACAGTCATGACATTTTTTTTAATTAAAAACATGGGGCCTGTTTGGGCATGGTTGAAACAACTTTGGGATAGTCTTTTCCTAGATATTGCTTGGGCAGATCCTATTTACAATTTTCTGAAAGGTTTTATAGATATCTTCAGAGATTTGTTTTATTTTACTTTTTAAATGAAGTAAACCATTCAGCGCTGAATTATAAAGCTGTCTTATGAGAAGACAGCTTTTTTTGTTTATGAGGACTGTAGAAACAGAAGGCATTGTGTATACCGTTCAAAAGGCGGCTCGCAAATCGGTGTCTATAACGGTTAAACGCAACGGGGATGTATGTGTTAGAGCACCCTATTGGCTTACCTACGGACAAATTGCGCGTTTTGTGAAACAAAAGGCATCTTGGATAAGAAAGCGACAAGAAGTATTGACAAGGGAACCGTCTTTGCCGCAGGAAGGGCCGGAGAGGGAGCAGATAAAAAAACAAGCAGCGGCCTTGTTTCAAGAGTTGGCTCTGCCGTGGGAGCGTAAGTTTGAAAGCCAATACGGCGTACGTCCCAAAGGATGGAGAATACGTGAGATGAATACCCGGTGGGGGAGTTGTTCTTTAAAAACAGGCTATATTACTTTGAATTTGCGGCTGTTTTATAAGCCTCGTGCCTGTATTGAGTATGTCATAGTACATGAATTATGCCATTTGCTGGAGCCGGGCCACGATAAAAACTTTTACAAAATCTTGGAACAAGAGCTTCCTGATTGGAAAGCGCTCAGGAAAAAATTAAATCACTAACTTTGTACCACTATGGAATATACAGCTGATAATTATAAAAACCTGCTGCAACGCGGGCAGCGGTTAAGGAGGTATCTTTGACATAGATGCCAAAGAAAAAGAAATAGCATCTCTTACAGAAATATCTCAACAAGAAGGCTTTTGGGACAATCCCAAAGACGGAGAAGTGCTGTTGAAAAAACAAGCACTGATAAAAACGGTAATAGATAGTTATTATAAGATTCAAGAGGGACTGGAAGATCTAAAAGTTTTGGCAGAATTGGAAGCCTCACAGGAAGAGTTGGACAAGCAGATCAGCTTGGTGGAAAAATGGATAGAAGCGGAAGAACTTAGAAGTACGCTCAGCGGGGAAGGAGACAATATGGGGGCTTTGTTGAAAATAAACTCGGGAGCCGGAGGAACGGAAAGCAACGATTGGTCCGGTATGCTTATGCGAATGTATACGCGTTGGGGAGAAAGGAATGGGTATACCGTAAGGGTACACCATGTGTTGGAAGGAGATGAGGCCGGTATCAAATCTTGTATTTTGGAATTTGAAGGGGCATACGCCTATGGGTATTTAAAAGCGGAAAACGGCGTACACAGAATGGTTAGGATTTCACCGTTCAACGCGCAAGGAAAAAGGCAGACGACGTTTTCTTCTGTTTTTGTTTATCCGGCCGTTGACGATACCATAGAAATAGAAATCAATCCTTCCGATTTGGAGTGGGATACATACCGTTCGAGCGGAGCCGGCGGACAAAATGTGAACAAAGTAGAAACGGGAGTACGAGTCCGTCATATTCCAACGGGGATAGTTGTGGAGAACACGGAATCCAGAAGCCAACATGACAACAGGCAAAATGCGTTGAGGATTCTCAAATCGCATTTGTATGAAAAGGAATTGGAAAAAAGAAGAGAAAAAGAATCAGAGTTGGAAGGTCAAAAAAAGAGAATTGAATGGGGATCTCAGATTCGTTCTTATACGCTCCATCCGTATAAAATGGTAAAGGACCACCGTACGGGCTTTGAAGCATCTGATACGACGGCTGTTTTGGATGGAGATCTGCAAGGCTTTATTCAGGCCTATCTCATGGATGGTGTTGCCCATGGCACTTAAAGTTTACAAAGCTTCTGCCGGTACGGGAAAAACATATCGGCTGACCCTGGCCTACTTGTCTCTTGTGTTGGGAAGCAAAACGTATTTTGACCCGTATTCTTTTTATGGTGTTTTGGCAGTAACGTTTACGAACAAGGCGACCCAAGAGATGAAAACGCGTATTTTAGATACGTTGGAGCAATTGTCAACGGGCAAGACTTCTTCTATGGCAGAAGCGCTTTCGCAGGAAACAGGTTTGGAGTATAAAGAAATAGTCAGAAGAGCCGGTGTCATTTATACAACCATACTTCATCAGTACTCGCGCTTTTCCGTTACCACATTGGATGCTTTTTTCCACGGCGTATTGCAGGCATTCGTATTGGAAGCCGGTCTCTCCCGTGGTTATACGGTAGATACAGATACGGAATATTTGTTGGAACAAACAGCACGTAGGATTGTGACTCGTGTTCCCGATGACGTCCATTTGTTATCTTGGTTCAAAGAATTGATTCATGAACGGCTGGCACGTACAGGAAGATGGAATACCGCGCGTATGCTCAAGCAAACGGGATGGCAAGCTATGCAGGAATCGTTCCGGGTTATGGGAGAATCGTTTGCTTCTATTCTGTCTGACCGTGATTTCCTGAAGCAGTATATGCAAACGTATGGACGTGTTATAAGGTATTTTGAAGACCGGATGGCATTGTTGGGACAGACTGCACTGGACATTTTGGACGAGAACGGTTTTACTACGGCAGACTTTCCATATAAGAACACGTCTTTTGCCGGGTATTTCAAAAAGATTGCAACCGGGCATCTTCCGGTAGGAGCGTACATACCGGGAATTCGCGTATGGGACGCCGCAGAAGGAAAAGAATCGTTGTGGTTTAACAAGAACACACCTTCCGAGCTCGTGGCTTTGCAGCCTGCATTGATGCCTATACTTCAGGAAATATTGGAGTTTTATAAAACAGAATATAGAACATACGCTACGGCAGTTGCCATAAAAGAACAGATTCCACAAATGGGCTTGCTTGCAGATATCATATCTACTACCAGGCAGATACAGGAAGAGCGTGGTACTTTGGATATAGGAGATTCTACATATTTGCTCAACCGTTTGATAGGAGACGGAAGCGTTCCTTTTGTGTATGAAAAGACGGGAAGCCGGTACAACTCTTTCTTGTTGGATGAATTCCAAGACACGTCTGTTTTGCAGTGGCAAAACATGCATCCTCTTGTACGTAATGGATTGTCAGAAGGGTACGATTCGTTGATTGTGGGAGATGTGAAGCAGTCCATCTACAGATGGAGGAACAGCGACTGGAGGATTTTGGGAGAGCATGTGGAAAAGGATGATATATTGACTTGTTTGGGCATGGATGTGTCTTCTTTGCAAACAAACTTCAGAAGCAGTCCGTTGATCATTCGTTTTGTCAATGGGCTTACAGAAGGTGTTTGCCAATCTCTTACTAAGACGCTGGTGGGAAAACTAGAAGAGAATACTTTTCTTCAACAACAGGACAAGGAGTATTTGAGCAACATGCTAAAAGCAGCATACGAGGGCCATTCGATTGCACCCCCGGAAGACAAAGAAGGTAACGTTCCCGGATGTGTAGAAGTAGCCACAATGTATGGGGCTGATAAAGAGGATGTTGAGAAAAAAGTGCTACATCGGTTACAGGACTTGTTGCACAAACTCCTTACAGAAGGGTATAAGCCTTCCGATATCCTTTTGTTAATAAGATCAAAAACAGATGCGCGTACTATTTCTCGTTTCTTTTTAGAGCGGGGGGATATACAATTGTTGACGGAGGATTCACTCTATGTAGTTGCTTCGCCATCTGTCAATCTAACCATTGCCCTTCTCACTTTGACTCTTTTTCCTTCAGATTTGGCTACGAAAGAAGCCGTATCTGCTATGGCAGAAGAAATGCATAAAAAAGAGGAAGCTTTGGACGAACACTTTCTGGCAAAACTGAGGCTTTTGCCGTTGCCGGATGCTTTTGAAGCCATACTCAGGCAAATGGATTGGTCTTGCGACAGTGCGGCCTTTCCCTATCTTCAAGAATTGCACGATTGTGTATTGGATTTTTCTGCTAAGAACAGCGGCGGTACGTATGCTTTTTTAAAATGGTGGCATGAGCGTGGTAAGGAAAAAATGCTTTCCACAGATGTATCACACGAGGCTATACGTATGATGACTATTCACAAAGCCAAAGGCTTGGAAGCGCCGGTAGTCATTATCCCTTTTTGTGATTGGGTGTTGGATTCCAGAATAGGGAGTCATACCATTTGGGCGCATGCACAGGCAGCTCCGTTTGATACCATTCCTGTTTTACCTGTGCAGTACACAGACAAGCT
>MTBK01197793.1_pt1 | contig 11811 bp, 12 predicted proteins | sample 1535981 | NCBI WGS metagenome assembly MTBK01 (sample SAMN06109225, study PRJNA356200) | anaerobic digester metagenome | isolation source: biogas reactors fed with pig manure or primary and secondary sludge | place: Spain | collected 2016-06-30 | reverse complement strand
TTCGTGTAACTTGGGTAGTAACCACGCACTTGAATATCGGAGAAGTAATAATTGTCGCGTTCCGTTTCAAGGGATTTTAAGACATCTTCTGGTTTAGGCGTTAACGGATAAACGGGTACGCCTAAAATCATGCAACCAATTTTGGCGTCTGGTAACAATTCGTGGCAAGCTTGTACGGCACGCGCACTCGCAACAAGCTCATGGTGAATCGCTTGATAAATATCTTGTTTTGTCAATTCTTCTTTCGGTGTGTTGATTCCACCACTTAAGAAAGGCACGTGGCTAATGGAATTAATTTCATTAAAAGTTAACCAATATTTGACTTTTCCTTGGTAACGTTTAAAAACGGTCCGCGCATAATGTTCAAAAAAACCAATTACTTGACGATTACGCCAGCCATCGTAAGTCCGAGTCAAATGTAGTGGCATCTCATAATGCGAAAGGGTCACTAAAGGTTCAATGCCATATTTCAAACACTCATCAAAAACTTTGTCATAAAAAGCTAGTCCCGCTTCATTGGGTTCTTTTTCATCACCATTTGGGAAAATTCGTGCCCAAGCAATCGACATCCGAAAGACTTTAAAACCCATCTCAGCAAATAGAGCAATGTCTTCTTTGTAGCGATGATAAAAATCAATCGCTACTAATTTTAAATTGTCTTCTGTCGGTTCTTCTGTTGGTGCCTCTAACCATCCTTTGCGTGTCACGTCTTGTCCGGTTAAGCCTTTGCCATCTTCATTGTAGGCACCTTCTAATTGATTGGCAGCTGTTGCGCCACCCCATAAAAAATCTTTTGGAAAATGACTCACTGTTTTTTTGCTCCTCTCTTTTTAAACCACATAAATCAAAGCATCTTGAAAATCTGCTTGTACTAAGTCTTCTTTTGCAACGACCTCAATATATTGAGCCGTATTCGTAATAATAATCGGTGTAACCGTATCGTACCCGGCTGCTTTGATTGCAGCAAAGTCCGCTTTTAGTAAAGGTTCCCCTTGCTTAATTTTTTGATCAGCAGTAACGAACGTTTCAAAGTGAAGGCCATTTAATTCCACGGTATCAATACCAATATGAATTAAAACTTCAATGCCACTATCACTTGTTAAACCAATTGCGTGTTTCGTTGGGAAGACGGCAGTTACCGTTCCATCAAATGGCGCAACGATTAAATCATTTTCGGGTAAAATCGCAATGCCTTCGCCCATCATTTTTGTCGAAAAGACAGCATCGTTCACTTGATCTAATGGTACGATTTTTCCTTGAAGTGGCGCACTTACTTTTTTAGGGTCACTACTACCTGAAGGCAACGTTGTGTCTTGGGTCTCTGCTTCACTAACAGTATTTATTTTTGTTTTTACGGGCTCTTCTTTCCATAAAATCCAAGTGAAAATAAACGTTAAAATAATGGATGCAAAGGCTACGATTATCGCATTAATGATATTGCTATTGCCGGTGCTACCAATAAATTGGGGTAAAGCAACTAGTGATGGGACCGCAAAGGCATACGACTCTAAACCAGAAATCCCAACGTAAATTCCAGAAATTCCACCTGCGATCATCGCTGCGTATAACGGGGTTTTATATTTTAATGTAATTCCATATAAAGCAGGCTCCGTTACTCCAGCTACAAGAGCAGAAATCCCAGCAGCTAAACCAATTTGTTTGGTATTGGGGTTTTTTGCTTTGAAAGAAACAGCTAAAGCAGCTGCCCCTTGCGCCAAGTTAGCCGCTAGCATCGCAGGTAACATTAATACGTCTGGTGTGGCAGGGGAAGCAATTAAAAAGAGTGGTGCAAATGCCCAGTGCATCCCAGTCATGACAATTAAAGGCATAAAGGCACTGAGTAAACCAAGCGCTAACCAACCCGCTTTCGTTTGTGTCCAAACAACGATGGTCGACAATCCTTCACCAGCAAAAATACCTAATGGACCAACAACGACTAACGCAATGAGCCCAGAAACAAGTAAGACAAGTAACGGTTGCATAAAGGTTTTCATAACAGCGGGGATAATTTTATTGAAGAAGTTTTCAATATACTGCATTAACCAAACCATGATTAAAATCGGAATAACAGAAGAAGCGTAAGAAGCTAAAGTAACTGGTAAACCAAAAAAAGCAAGTGGTGAACCATCGGCAACTAGAGCAGTAAAATTAGGATGCAACATAATACCGGCAACGGAAACCGCTAGCATTGGTGTCACACCAAATTTTTGGGCCGCAGTATAAGCTAACATAATTGGGATAAAGTAAAAAGGCGCATCCCCAAAAAAAGTTAAGACTGCATACGTTTGAGATTCGGTGCTAAGCAAGTGAATAAGTGGTAACACGATTAACAAAACTTTAATCATCCCACCGGCTAACATTGCTGGAACAACTGGTGCCATCGAACTAGAAATGACATCAACAATAAATGCCAAAACATTTTTCTTTTGCGGTTCTTTTTCCTCTGATACCTGGTCAAAATTACCTAACTTTACAAACGCTCGATAGTAATTGTTGACGTCATTTCCCATAATAATTTGATATTGGCCAGCTTTACGCATCACGCCCATCACGCCAGGAATCTCTTTCATTGCTTCATCATCAATCAGTGATTCATCTTTTATTTTTAAGCGTAAACGCGTCACACAGTGGGTAGCAGATTGAACATTTTTAGCCCCACCGAGTTGTTGTAAAATTTCTTCGGCTGTTTTTTTGTAATCCATGTTTGATTCCTCCATTTTATTGATTAAAAAAATAAAAGACCTAAAACTTGCCAGTAAGATTCCTTTAATGGCAAACTTTAGGTCATGCTCCGTTAAGGATAACAATCCTATCTGTTTTGTTATAAATTTTTGGTAATGCGACGAATATGCGCCGTTAAATAAAGTAATTCCGTTGACTGCAATTCGTATTGGTAATTGGCTTCTACGTATTCGCCAATCTTGCGTGCACAAGCATATTCAGAAGGGTATTTCTTCTTTAAAATGGTGAGCAACTCATCGTCCTCATCGTCATAATGCTCGCCTTTTAATAACCGTTGTGCAAAAAATTTGACATGTGTAATAAAGCGATAATAATCCAGTGAATCTTCATCAAATTCGGTTCGATAATAAGTTTTAATGACCGCTTCAATTCCCTTGGTGATTTCTGCAATCTCATAAGCCAAATTATCTTTTTGCTCTAGTTGTGCATTGACAAAGTGAAGAGCAATGAAAGCTGCTTCATCAATTTCAAATGTGACACCTAAATCTTTTTTGACAATGTCTATCGCCTTTTCCCCAACAGCATATTCATCACTATAAAAGCGCGCGATATCCCAGCGTAGAGGGTTCTTTAAGACAATTCCTTCTTGGTAACGTAAAATTGCTGAATGGATATGGTCTGTTAAATTGACATAAAGAATTTCATTTAGATTTTTCCCCAATTTAATTTTCCCAAAGTTAATAATTTTTTCAGCAACGAGCACATGCTCCAGTGGCACATTTAATAAAAGCTCGGTAAATTTATTTTGTGTGCCTTTATCTTTTAGTAAAAACGTCTTTTCAACTAAAGCAATATCCAGCACTTCGCCTTTTTTCTTACCAAAGGCGACTCCTTTTCCCATCAATAACACGTCAACTCCTTGACTATTCGTCGAAATGACCGTGTTATTATTTAATACGCGTTTTATGATCATAAAATTTTAACCCCTTACCTAGAAATAACCGCTAGAAAGAAAAAAAAGGCCATTCACAAACACAATCATTCCATTGTGTGGTAAATAGGTCCTGCTCACAGTGTGATAACATCCAGTATCATTTAATTAAGGTATGATTGCCTGCTTACCCGAAGTAATAACACCAATCAACAATGAAAAGGTTATCATGGAAAGCGTAAGATGTCAAATGAAAAGATAAATAAGTTTTTAACCAAATCATTCCCCTTGACAAACGCTTTGATTTTCGCTAAAGTGACTGTAATTTCATAGAAAACGTTGATGAGAAGAGTAGCATTGGATTTTGTTAAAAGAGACCTCGGCTTGGTGAAAAAGAGGAGCAAATGAATCTGTGAAGATGAACTCAGAGTTTTTCTTTTGGTTTACGCTAAAAGAACGCGACGCCTGCGTTAAAAGGCCAGGTTTTTTTATGAACCGTTGAGGTGTCACTTTTTTTAGTGACATAAATTTGGGTGGTACCACGAAAATTTTCGTCCCTTTGTCGCAATCGCGCGGCAAAGGGGCGTTTTTTTATATTTTTTATCATTTGAAGGAGGAAGAAAGAATGGCAGAAGTTGAAAGTTTTACATTGGATCATACAAAGGTGAAGGCGCCTTATGTTCGCTTAATAGCAGAAGAAAAAGGGGCAAAGGGCGATGTGATTGCCAATTACGATTTGCGTTTTTTACAACCAAATGAAAAAGAAATGCCAACGGGTGCGATTCATACGTTAGAGCATTTATTAGCCGATTTATTACGTGATCGCTTGGAGGGGATTATTGATATTTCTCCATTTGGTTGTCGCACAGGTTTTCATCTAATCACGTGGGGCGTTTATCCACCGGCCACTGTTGCAAAAGCTTTAACAGAAGTGCTAACGATTATTGCTAACGAAACGGTGTGGGAAGACGTACAAGGAGTCAGCATTGAAAGTTGTGGTAATTACCGCGACCATTCTTTATTTGGCGCCAAAGAATATTGCAAACTTGTTTTAGATGCTGGGATTAGTGAAGATGCTTTTGAGCGAAAAGTCGTAAAATAAATCTTCGTCTGGTTAACGAAGGAAAAAGGAGATTGGAAAAATGAAAAATAAGGTGAAATATTTATGGTTAGCACTAAGCGTGGTTGCTTTAAGTGCGTGTGGTCAAAAAGCGAATTCTGATTCAGAAAAAGAAGTAGTAGAAAATGAAAAGATAGTCGTGGCCTCGGTGGGTTCGGATGCGGAAATTTGGAAATTTATTGCCAATTCTTCAGCCGCAAAAGAAGCTGGACTTGAAATTGAAGTCAAAGAAATTACGGGTGGTCCGATTACGAATCAAGCAACCGCAGATGGCGATGTTGATGCAAACGCCTTTCAATCGATTGGTTATCTTGAAAGTTTTAACGCAGACAACGCCATTCAACTTGCGCCAATCGCTGCGACTTATGTTGAACCAATGGGCATTTATTCGGATAAATTTGCCTCGATTGAAGAAATTAGTGAAGGCGCGACCGTTGCGTTAGCGGATAATCCGTCGAACACGACACGCGGCTTACGTCTTTTAGAAACGGCGGGACTCATTCAATTAAAAGCCGATTTTGACGATGGCGTTGGTACACCAGATGATGTGATTGAAAATCCTAAAAAGCTGCAATTTACTTTAATTGATGACTTAACCGGTCCACGGATTTTACCCGATGTAGACCTTGTCTTAATTGGCAATACCATTGCATTAGAAGGTGGGTTAAATGTCTTAAAAGACGCAATTTTCCATGAAGAAGCAGACACCGCTTTAAGAGCCACCGTTAATGTACTAGCAGTGAAAGCCGACCGGGTAAACGAGGAAAAATTAATAAAATTGGGCGCACTTTATCATGACCCAGAAGTTCAAGCTTTTGTGAACGAAAAATTTGACGGAACAAAAGTAGAAGTGAACACGGATATTGCAGATATTTGGGGGAATTAACGTGAAAATAGCAATCATCGCTGCCATGACAGAAGAGCTCGCTCCTTTTCGTAAGCATTACGCAAGTGAACAAATTTGGCAAAAAGGTAAAACGAGTATTGAAAAAGTCAACGAACAACTCTATCTCGTCGCCTCTGGTATTGGCAAGGCCAACGCGAGTGCGACGGCTGCTTGGCTAAATGAAAAAATCAAACCTGATTTAATCATTAATACTGGCACGACCGGTTCATTTTCAAGCGAACTTGCTTTAGGAAGTGTCATTTGTAGCCAAGAATTTGTTTATAGTGACGTAGATGCTACCGGTTTTGACTATGCTTTTGGTCAAGTCCCACAAATGCCGGCTCGTTATTTTGTTGCTCCTTCGTATTTAAAACTCGTTGAAAAAATCAGTCAGGAAAAGCGATTAAACGTTGCTTTTGGTACAATCGTCACAGCCGACTCTTTTATGAGTGATATCGAAGCGGTCGAAAAAATCAAAAAAAGATTTCCAACCGCACTTGGATCAGACATGGAGAGTTGCGCAATTGCCCAGGTTGCCGCGTTTTATAATATTCCTGTCTTAAACATTCGAGGCGTTTCGGATCATGTTGGGCAAAACGCACCTGACACGTTTGATGCGACAGTTGATCTTGCTTCTAATCAAGCATTTGAAGTGGTGAGGGCTGTGGTGGATGTGGTTTTGGGGAAATAGCTAAACTACACTTTATAGTGAGGTATTTTGAAAGAACGAAATTGTCAAAAATCAGGCCACGTTTCAAAGGAGAAATGTGACCTGATTTTTGTGTTTTTTCGGCATCATACTTAAGCGGATTACGCTATCTGTTACAAGTTATTGCGTGAGATTTATTCTATCCGCCTCTGTTATTTCTCGAAGGACGCGACAAGGATTCCCAGCGGCAATCACATTGTCGGGAATTGATTTGGTGACCACACTACCTGCACCAATAATTGAATTTTTTCCAATACTTACCCCACCTAAAACCGTTACCGAACCACCAATCCAAACCGCATCACCAATTGTAATAGGTAATGATTTTTCCCAGCCGTCTATTCTTTCTTGCGCGTCGTAAGCATGGTTGGGCGTATAAAAACCAACGTTTGGTCCAATTAAGACGTGATTTCTAATTGTAACTTTTGCACAATCAAGAATCGTGCAATTCGTATTTGCATAAAAGTGATCCCCAATCATCAAATTTGTACCATAATCACAATTAAATGGCGATTCAATCCACGGGTTATCCCCTAAATCAGGAATCAATTTTTTTAAGGCTTCCAACCGTTTTTCTCTTTCTGCCGGGTTGATCTGATTAAATTCAAAAAGTAACGATTTCGCACGATCGCGGTCTTCTACCAACGTTTCGTCCCAAGCATTATAAAACTCCCCATTTAACATTTTTTCTTTTGCTGTACACATATTTATACCTGCCAATCTTTTTATAGTTTTATACAATTTCATTCTATTAAAGATTAGGGGGAAAGGTAAAAGATTGTAGGAAGGGGACGCTGTTAAATCTTTTGCTACTACTTGTTAAGTTATTTTTTATGATACGAGTTTTAAACCAATTGCAGACCCGAGCACCATTATGATAAAAAAGATTCTTTTCCAATCTTTTGATTCTCCATAGAATAACATCCCTAAAATTGCCCCACCCGAAGCACCAATTCCCGTCCAAATCGCATAAGCCGTCCCCATGGATAAAGTTTTCATAGCTTGTGCAAGGAATATAAAACTTGCGCCAAAACCAATCACAATGAACACGAGAGATTGCCAGTTACGCTCTTTGTGTAATTGGTTTATCATTAGAACTCCAAACATTTCAAATAAACCGGCAATGATTAAAGCAAACCAAGCCATTAAGATTCAACCCCTTCTTGAATAGAGTCTTTCGTAACGAGCTTCAAACCAACGACCCCTACTAATAACACTAAAATAAAGACAATTTTCGTCACTTTAAATGACTCACCAAAGAAGACGATATCGGAAAAAACCGTCCCTACCGTTCCTAGTCCTACAAATACAGCATAGACCGTTCCAACCGGTAATTTTTTGCCGGCCATAATCATTAAATAAAAGCTAATGAAAATCGCAACGCTGTACCAATCCAAGCCACAAAACTATTTGCGTGGTTCAAGCCAATGACCCAAAGCACCTCAAAAAAAGCTGCAATGACCACTTTACTCCAATTTGTATTCATTAAATCATTCCTCCCAATTTATTTCGGCTCAAAAAAAAGCCTAGAAGATAACTGTTAAACAGTTTCTCCCAGGCTTTTATCCTTCCGTGACACAGACAAGCTGTGCGTCTCCTCTTGGACCAGACCAGCTTACTTGCCACGGAACCCTAGAAAACATTTTTCTTATTGAATTAAATAGTATTATACACAGTTTTTAGTTCTGTTCAAGTTTGGTGGTGTTTTTTATGCTGAAGTTCAAGTCTTGTTTAGAAAAATATGTAAGAGTTTTTTTGGAAATGTTATTTTATATTTAAGAGGTTTCTTTAAGTGTGAAGGTGGCTTATACTGAGAGAAAGAGTAATTTTAAAAAATATTTTTTCTATCTAAAATCAAATGAAAAATGAAAATAATCGTATTAATAATAACGATAGAAATGAATAGAGGTGATCCCGATTCAAAGTCAAATAGAACAGGTTCAATTTGAAAAATGGATGCAGCAAAAAGGTTTATCAGAGAGCTCAATTAGTAAGTACGCTAGGCAAGCTCATAAGAGAATCCTAAGAGATATCGGTTTAAGTTTTTACCAAATGAAGAACGTTGAAGAACTTAGTCAATTGCTAACAGATGTTCGAATGCTGGAGCAACAAATGGTAAACGATCCACGAAGAATGTATTCTTCAGCGGTGAGTAATTATATTAAGTTCAAGTCTGAAAAAGAAGATATGGAAAATACGAATAATGATTTGACGTATGAAAGAGCTGTTGAAAAAATATTACAACCTTCGCGAAAGATACCGACTTGGAATGATAGTCCGCAAGCAAGAGCGAGCTTAGTGATAGGAAGTATGACTCGCTACGAAAGAAAGGCACAAGTAGGAGCGAATGCCATTGTATTAGCTGATTTTGAATGCCAAGTGAACGGAAATCATCGCTTTTTTAACTCAAGAAAAACGCATCAAAATTATGTAGAAGCCCATCATTTAATCCCGATTGCCTATCAAGGTATTTTTGAACATGGGATTGATATTGTAGAGAATATTGTTGCATTGTGCCCAGCCTGCCATCGGTGTATTCATTACGCTGAAGATCGTTCGAGAATGGAGCTAGTCGATCAATTGTTCAAAAAAATAACACCAAATCTAAATCGAGTGGGCATTGAAATTAAACGCAAAGAATTGTTAGAGTTGTATCAAATCGTATAAATAAGTTTATGCTTAGAGCAAACGAAAGGGATTATAACTGAAATTATTTGACACAACTCTTTATAGTAAAGAATTCAATTATGAGTCTCCCTTGAAGAAGTCCTTGGGAGGCTTTTTGCTCGTGTTTTTTAAAGTAAGAAAGGTTTCTTTAAATCTGCTAGTGATTTATACTAATAAGAAAGAGAAGTTCGAATCATCGGAGGTAAGAATGAAAAAAGAAATAAATGTAGTTGGTGCAATTATTATAAGAAATGGCAAAGTTCTCTGTGCACAAAGAGGCAAGTCAAAAACCTTGGCTTACTTGTGGGAATTTCCTGGTGGTAAAATTGAAGAGGGAGAGACGCCTCGGCAAGCATTGAAAAGGGAATTGGTTGAAGAACTAAATATAGAAGTGTCTGTTGAAGAAAGTCAATTTGAACAGACAGCTTATGAGTATGATTTTGGAATTGTAAACCTAACCACGTTTGTTTGTCAATTGAAAACAGGAGAGCCTAAATTGACAGAACATATTGCAATTAAGTGGTTGGATCCTTCAGCATTATCTTCACTAGAATGGGCGCCAGCTGATATTCCAGCAGTGGAAAAATTAAATGAAGTAAAATTCAACCTTGTTTGAGATGCTGAGTATAACCACAATCTATTATTTAAACAATAGATTGTGGTTATCGCAATAGTTAAAGTAAAGCGAGAGGGAATTTATAGACTTTTCTTATAGAACCTGTTGAATCACTCTCAGTTACAGTATAAGGTTCCTTAGCTAAAATGACTTCACCTTTAAAAATATATTCATTTTTTTTAAAACTTTCAAAAAGATAAACGTTGACATCGTTTTCATTAGAGTGGTATAAAGTTTTATTTTGCATATACTCTAAATCTTGATCGCCGGTTAAGCCCATTCCAGTATAATGAAAAAACCCATCCGCTTCCCACCGGTCTTCATAAGGATTTTGCTCGTGATTTTTACTATGTATAGATACTAAGACTAGGGAATTTGTTTTTAAAGATCGTCGCATCCCCATTTGCGGAGAACATTTGAAAATAGTTGTAATTTCTTTGTTAGAATAGATAGATCCGATTAGCAGCAAATCATTGATTGCTACGGGTTTGCATTGTGGGGCGCTAACCTCTAAAATCTGTTTATCAATGCTCCTCTTTTTATCAATCTCTCTTTGTTTCTTAACTTTTTCGAGATAGTTAGTTTGTTTGTCGGTATTTTCTAACTGTAAATATTCGTTTTGAAAAGAGATAGGGATTGCTAATTTTTTGACACCGAGATTATTGAAGTCGATCGTTATGGTATCTTCAGTCATTTCAAGAATTGTTCCTTGACCAAACGATTTGTGGATTACATTTTCATTTATCATTCAGCACACCATCTTTCAATTAAATTACTTAAATAATAACATAGTATATTTATTTGTATAGATCAATATTTAATTTGAAAGTATTAAGACATGACAATTTCTATTGCAACTAGGAAAGGATAAAAAATATGGACGTTCTAGAACAATCGTTAAAGAAAGCTTTCATTAATCGGGATTTGGCAGGCTCAAAATACGATCCTAAAATAATCATCAATCAGCCTGAAAAGAAAGAGTATTTTCTTAATATTTTACAAGATGAAATCGATAGTTGCGAAGAATTTTTCTTTTCAATTGCTTTTGTCACGCAAGGTGGTTTAAATGCATTAAAGACGCATTTATCTGACTTACATCAAAAAGGAATTAAGGGAAAGTTATTAACTTCAACTTACTTAAATTTTAATCACCCTGACGTTTTTGAATCATTATTAAACATTCCGAATTTAGAAGTTCGTATTTCAGAGAAAGCAGGATTTCATGCAAAAGGCTATTTGTTTTCTCAAAAAGATTACCAAAGTTTTATTATTGGTAGTTCTAATTTGACAATGAACGCTTTAAAGGTAAATTATGAATGGAATATACGCTTGACTTCTTATGACCATGGTGCGATTATTCATCAAATTCGGGAAAATATGCAACAAGAATGGACGCAATCTTTAACATTAAATCAAGCATGGATTCAAGAGTATCGTCAAAACTATCACCCACTAATTGTGAATAAAGAGGATCTATCGGTTTTTGAAAAAGGCGATGATTTGAGCGGTTATATCGTGCCAAATAAAATGCAACAAGCAGCGTTAAAAAATTTACGAGATTTACGAATTGCGAAAGAGAAAAAAGGTTTAGTAATTTCAGCAACCGGTACAGGAAAAACTTATTTATCAGCCTTTGATGTTTTACAAGCGAACCCCAACAAGATGTTATTTATTGTTCATCGTGAGCAGATTTTAATGAGTGCCAAAGCGTCTTTTAAAAAAATAATTGGCGGGTCAGATTCAGATTATGGTATTTTATCGGGGAACAAAAAAGAAATTGAGGCTAAATATTTATTTGCGACGATCCAAACAATTTCAAAGGATATTTATCAGGGCTTATTTTCTAAAACTTATTTTGATTATATTTTAGTTGATGAAGTACATAAGGCGGGTGCGCCAAGTTATTTGAAAGTACTCGATTACTTTGATCCGAAATTTTTGTTAGGTATGACAGCGACACCAGAAAGAACGGATGGCTATAATATTTTTGAGTTATTTGATTACAATATCGCTTATGAAATTCGTTTGCAAGAAGCATTAGAGGAAGATTTTTTATGCCCGTTTCATTATTTTGGTGTGACTGATTATGAAGTGTCAGGTGAAGTAATTTCAGAAACGAGTCAATTGCAAGACCTTGTTGCGACCGAACGTGTTAATTTTTTATTGGATCGAATTCAGTATTATGGTTGCTCGCATAACC
>MTBK01231948.1_pt1 | contig 11826 bp, 12 predicted proteins | sample 1535981 | NCBI WGS metagenome assembly MTBK01 (sample SAMN06109225, study PRJNA356200) | anaerobic digester metagenome | isolation source: biogas reactors fed with pig manure or primary and secondary sludge | place: Spain | collected 2016-06-30 | reverse complement strand
ATGAGTTTATTACAGTTGCCAGCATTCCCATTTGGTCGCCCACCACTCTATCGAAGCCGATTTGTGTTCCAGAAATTCCTCTAAAAATATTTCCCCCTCCTATTACTATTCCAATTTCTGTTCCCTTTTTATGAATTTCGTGAATTTGCTCTGCATACTCATTAAGTCTTACTGGATCGATGCCGTATTGTTGTGAACCTTGAAGGGCTTCACCTGATAATTTCAGTAATATTCTTTTATAAATATTTTTTGTCATTATTTTTAAATTTGAAAGGCATAAAGTTACAAAAAATATAAGTTTTACAAATTTTACTTATAAAATTAATTTTAAAGCATAAAAAAAGCCGATTTTTCAATCGGCTTTATATTTAGAATATTTTTTTAATTTAGTTTTTCAGACCATAACGTCTAAATTCAGTAACAGTAAGTTCTTTGTCAATTCCTTGTAAATACTGTTCAACTGAAGTTTTACCTTCTTTAATAAAATCTTGGTTCAACAAAGTTGAATCTTTAAAGAATCTTTGTAGTTTTCCTTGAGCAATTCTTTCAATAATATTTTCAGGTTTTCCTTCGTTTCTTGCTTGCTCTCTACCAATTTCTAATTCTTTTTCAACAACATCTGCAGGTACATTGTCTGGACTAACCGCTACGGGATCCATTGCAGCAACTTGCATAGCAATATCTTTACCCACTTGTTCGTCTATATTTTTATTAAATCCAACAACTGTAGCCAATTTGTTTCCCATGTGGATATAATGAGCAACATATTCTGCACTTACAATGCCATAATATGCCAATTCCATTTTTTCTCCTGTAACTCCACTTTTTTGAAGAATCATTTCTTCAATTGTTTGCCCGTCGATATTTATAGCTTTAAGAGCGTTTATATCTGCAGGTTTATTTTCTAAAGCTATATTAAGAATTGATTGTGCTGTTTGAATAAAGTCTTCATTCTTAGCAACAAAGTCGGTTTCACAATTAAGTGCAATAACCACGCCATGTTTTTTATCTTCTGTTACAGTTGAAAGTACTGCACCTTCTGAAGCTTCTCTATCAGCTCTTTTATTAGCAATTGCCAATCCTCTTTCACGAATTAATTCTTGAGCTCTTTCGAAATTACCTTCGGCTTCGGTTAAAGCTTTTTTACAGTCCATCATTCCAGCACCTGTAATTTTACGTAATTTACTGATATCAGCAGCTGTTATTTTTGTCATAGTTTTATTTATTTTATTTTAATTACTCTTCGTTTTTACTTTTAGGTTTTGCTTTAGAGATTTTTCTTCTTCCACCTGTTTTTTTAGCTGGTTTTTCGTCGTCAGCATCTTCTTCGTCAATACTGCTATATTTACGATTTATTTTTTCTTCTTCTGCCTCCTCCACATCAATTTCATATTCTAAAGCTTTGTCAGCCATTTTGTCTTTAGCTTGACTTCTTTCTTCTAATCCTTCGCGAATAGCGTCGCACATTGTTCCCACTATCAATTGAATTGATTTTGTTGCGTCGTCGTTTGCAGGGATTGGAAAATCTATTCCTTTCGGGTCGGAATTTGTATCAACGATTGCAAAAATCGGAATTCCCAATCTTTGAGCTTCTTTCACAGCGATATGTTCTTTCATAACGTCCACTATAAAAAGCGCCGATGGCAATCTCGACAAATCTGAAATACTTCCAAGGTTTCTTTCTAATTTTTCGCGTTGGCGATTAATTTGCAATTTTTCTCTTTTCGACATTGTGTTATAAGTACCGTCTGCCTTCATTCTATCGATAGTTGACATTTTTTTAACGGCTCTTCTAATTGTCGGGAAGTTTGTAAGCATTCCACCCGGCCAACGTTCTGTAACGTATGGCATATTTACTTTTTGCACTTCTTCAGAAACAATATCTTTTGCTTGTTTTTTAGTAGCAACGAACAAAATTTTTCTTCCTGATTTTGCAATTTGTTTTATTGCATTTGCAGCCTCATCAATTTTTATAGCTGTTTTATGCAAATCGATAATATGAATTCCATTTTTCTCCATAAATATATATGGAGCCATATTTGGATTCCATTTTCTACGTAGGTGTCCAAAGTGAACTCCTGCGTCTAATAACTCATCAAAACTTAGTCTTGGCATTTTAAAATAATTTTAGTTTACATTCTTTTTATAATTCAATTGTCAGGTAGTACCGAGTTGATAGTCCAGACAATTTAGATACTAAACAGAGCTTGTAAAGTAGCAAATTAACGTTTGCTGAATTGGAATTTTTTACGAGCTTTCTTTTGTCCCGGTTTTTTACGTTCCACTATTCTTGCATCTCTGGTTAAGAATCCATTAGATTTAAGAAGTGGGCGCATATCTTCATCAACTTTTATAAGAGCTCTAGCAATAGCTAAACGCATAGCTTCAGCTTGTCCTCTTACACCACCACCATCGATATTTGCTTTAATATCGAATTTATCTGTTAATTCGCTAACCATTAGTGGTTGACGAACTATATATTGCATTTGCATTACTGGAAAATACTCTTCTAACTTTTTATTGTTAATTGTAATATTTCCTTTTCCTTCGCTAAGATATATTCTTGCTATAGCTGCTTTTCTTCTGCCTATGGTATTTATTGTATCCATTTTACCTATTTAATTTCGTTGATATCAATTTTTTCAGGTTTTTGAGCCTCATGTGGATGCTCGTTTCCTGCATAAACATACATATTACGGAATAATTGATTGCTCAATTTATTTTTTGGAAGCATTCCTTTAACTGCTCTTTCAATAAGTCTTTCAGGATATTTTTTCAAAATATCTTCTGGAGTTTGTTCTTTTTTTCCACCCGGATAACCTGAATAACTTACATACTTTCTATCAGTTAATTTATTGCCTGTTAAAAGAACTTTTTCTGCATTAATTATTATCACATTAGCTCCACAATCAACGTGAGGGGTAAAATCTGGTTTATGTTTACCTCTTAGCATATATGCTACGTTTGAAGCTAAGCGACCTAATACTTGATTTTCGGCATCAACTAAAACCCATTCTTTTTGAACGGTGTTTTTATTGGCAGATACTGTTTTGTAACTCAATGTGTTCACTGCGCTATGTGTTTAATTTATATTTAATTTAAAAATTTACTTAAAAAACCCTTTTATAATGGGACTGCAAAGATATAATTATTTTGAAAAATCAACAATTTTATAAGCAAAATATTACATAGGTGCTTTTACTCTGAAAATCAAACAGTTAAGTCTTTGAGATTGTTGATAAGTTGTTTTTTTAAGTATAGAATCATGAAAAAACCATTTTTGAAAGTCAAAAAACCATTTATTTTTAAATTGTATTTTCATCTTTTTGTAGTTTTATAATGAGAATATCTTGCAATTATTACTTCAATAAGCTGATATTCATTTGCATTAATAATGAATGAGTTGGGTAAATTCATCCATTCTATAAAATTTTCTGCGTCTGTAAGATTTAATCCAGTAATTCTTGAAACCATTTGTGGATTTAATTTTTCACTTATCTGAAAATTTAGCTCATAACTTGCCTCCAATTCCTCTAATTTTCTTCTTTCCTTTCCTTCTTTGCTAAACATATCATAAAGAGCTGATATTGGACTAAGTACAAAGCCATGATCTGGACCTCCATATCGCGAATAATAATCTATATCGGGAGGTTTGAGAGGAAAGTTTTTACGTGCATTAATAATTTCTTCGGTAGGCGGATCCATGTTTATAATTTCGTATTTAAACTGTTGGTAACGCTTTAGAGCAATAATATTTACTGGACTTAACTCATATACTGTTCTCTGCATTTTTACTATGGCAGGTCTATTTATATCGCCTAAACTATCGCTAGCAATTACAGACAGTTTTTCGTAGCCCAAAGACGAAAATATAATTGTGTCACCAATATTGGCAACTAAAAAAAAGTAGCCCATTGGATCGGTAATTGTTCCTTTGCGAGTGTGTTTTACATATATATTTGCGTACATCATGGGAGAAGAATCTTCGGCATCGAGCACATAACCCGCAATAGCTACTCTATTATACAACTTTATTAGCTGAGGATATGTGTCTTGCGAGAAACATAAAAAGGCAATAGCAAATATTAAAATGCTTTTTTTCAATTATTAAACCTTGCGTTAAATTGTTAGTTTTAAGTTTTTCAAAAATAGTGTATTTTAAATCACCTATACTATTATAAACTACAATCTTAACAAAATATTTGTATTTAAGGTTTTAATATTTTGTGGCTAAGGCAAATATCAATATTGTTTTTTATTAAAAATTTTCTTTAATAAAGTCAAGAACTTCAAATATCTCACTAGGATTTAGTGTAGTTACGAGTTTCATTCGGGTTTCTTTAAAATTTGGAATACCTTTAAAATACGTACAAAAATGTCGCCTCATTTCGTAAATGGCTCTGGGCATTTCTTTATACTCTAGCGATTTTGAAAAATGTAATCTTGCCAAATCTACTATTTCATCTAAATTCATTTTAGGCAAGTTTTCACCATATTTTAAATAGTGTTTTACTTCTGCAAAAATCTGCGGTTGCCCAACGCTTGCTCTACCAATCATAATACCATCAACCCCATATTTATCGAAGGCATTTTTTGCTGTTTCTCCATCAATAATATCTCCATTTCCTATAATTGGAATTTTAATTGCAGGGTTGTTTTTCACTTCGCCAATCAATGTCCAATCGGCTGTGCCTTTATACATTTGCGAGCGGGTTCGTCCATGGATTGTTAATACCTGAGCTCCAGCATCTTGTAGCATCAAAGCTATTTCAGCAATATTTTTACTGTTTTCGTCCCAGCCCAATCGGGTTTTTACAGTAACTGGTTTTTTAACAGCCTTTACAATTCTTTCAGTAATTTCTTGCATTAGTTCGGGGTTCTTCATCATTCCACTTCCTGCCCCTCTATTAGCAATTTTCTTAACTGGACAGCCAAAATTTATATCAATAGTATCTGGGTTTGCTCTTTCAGCAATAATTGCGGCTTCGACCATTGAGTCGGGTCTATGACCATAAATCTGAATTCCTATTGGGCGTTCATAATCGTTGATATTTAACTTGGCTATACTTTTTCTTCCTTCATAAAGCAATCCATCAGAAGAAATAAATTCGGTAAACACCATATCTGCACCGAACTTTTTGCACAGAAATCTAAAAGAAGGGTCAGTAACATCTTCCATTGGAGCCAAAAGAATTGGCTTATCTCCCAAATCTAAATTGCCTATTTTCACTACAAGTTTTGTGTTACGAAATTTCGACTATAATTTTTTCTTTATTTCGTATTCTTCAAATGCTTCAATAACGTCATCTACTTTGATATCGTTATATTTTTCGATATTCAATCCACATTCTAAACCAGAAACCACTTCTTTCGCGTCATCTTTAAAGCGTTTTAGCGAGCCTAGTTCGCCTGTATAAACAACTATACCATCACGTATTAATCTTACCTTAGCGTTTCTTAATATCTTACCTTCAGTAACTAAGCAGCCTGCTACTGAACCCACTTTAGTAATTTTAAACACGTCTTTAACAATTGCTGATCCAAGAACCTTTTCTCTAATTTCTGGAGACAACATTCCTTCCATAGCGTCTTTAATTTCTTCTATGGCATCATAAATAATAGAGTACAATCTTATGTCGATTTGCTCTTGCTCTGCCAATCTTCTTGCTCCTACCGATGGTCGCACTTGGAAACCAATAATAATTGCATCAGAAGCAGCTGCCAACATAACATCTGATTCGGAAATTTGCCCTACAGCTTTATGAATTACATTAATTTGAATCTCTTCATTCGATAGATTTATCAGAGAGTCGGTTAAGGCTTCAATTGAACCATCGAAGTCTCCTTTTACTATTAATTTAATTTCGTGGAAGTTTCCTAAAGCAAGTCTTCTTCCAATCTCATCGAGAGTAATATATTTTTGCGCTCTCAAGCTTTGCTCTCTTTGTAGTTGAATACGTTTATTTGCAATTGCTTTTGCTTCTTGTTCGGTTTCAAGCACATTAAATTTATCGCCTGCTTGCGGTGCTCCATTTATTCCAAGCACTACTATAGGTTTCGATGGACCAGCCTCTTCAATTGCCGAGCCTCTTTCGTTGAACATTGCTTTGATTCTTCCAGAATAGCTTCCTGCAAGAATAACATCTCCAATTCTCATTGTTCCTGCTTGCACCAAAATTGTAGAAGTATATCCTCTACCTCTATCTAGCGCCGATTCAACAACAGTTCCAACGGCTTTCTTTTCTGGATTAGCTTTTAACTCAAGCAATTCGGCTTCTAATAATACCTTTTCGAGTAATTTATCGATATTTAATCCTTGTTTTGCACTTATATCTTGCGATTGATACTTTCCGCCCCAGTCTTCAACCAAATAATTCATTGCTGCAAGCTGTTCTTTAATTTTCTCTGGATTTGCGGTTGGCTTATCAATTTTATTTATCGCAAACACTATTGGTACACCCGCTGCTGAAGCGTGATTTATTGCTTCAACTGTTTGTGGCATTACCTCATCGTCGGAAGCAATTACAATAATTGCCACGTCGGTAATTTGCGCTCCTCTTGCACGCATCGCAGTAAATGCCTCGTGTCCGGGAGTATCAAGAAAAGTCATTTGCTTTCCGTTTTCAACTCTCACACTATATGCTCCAATATGCTGAGTAATTCCCCCAGCTTCGCCTGCTACCACGTTTGCACTTCTAATTTGGTCTAATAGCTTAGTTTTACCATGGTCAACATGCCCCATAACTGTAACTATAGGAGGTCGTGGCATTAAATCTTCTTCTCTATCTTCTTCTTCTTCTATTTCGCTCAATACTTCGGCACTAACAAACTCAACTTCATAGCCAAATTCGTCGGCAACCAATGCCATTGTTTCAGCGTCGAGCCTCTGATTTATAGACACAAACAAGCCTAAATTCATACAGGTTGCAATAATTTCATTAACAGGCTGCTCTATCATGTTTGCCAATTCATTTACCGACACAAATTCGGTTACTTTTAAAACATTTTTTTGTGCTTCTGTTTCTTCCAATTCTGCCTGCATACGTTGGCTAACAATTTCTCGTTTTTCGCGACGATATTTTGCAGATCTCGATTTTTGCCTTGAAGACGTTAGACGTGCTAAAGTTTCTTTAATTTGTTTTTGTACTTGTTCTTCCGAAACTTCTTGTTTAACCTCTTTTCTTCTGCGTCTCGAATCTTTTGTTTGTTTTGCTTTCGCTTGATCTTTTGATTTAGACACATTTACCTTTACAGTATCTTTGGTAGTAATACGCTTACGTTTTCTTTTTTTCTGGCGTTCTTTTTCGCGCTCTTGCTTGCGTTCTTCTTTTTCTTGCTCTCGTTTTTTACGGATATCTTCTTCTTTCTTAACAAAATCTTCTATATCAATTTTCCCAAGAACATTTGGACCTGATATTTTGCTATATCTAGTTTTAATAAAGTTATCTTCCTTTTTCTCTTCTTTTGCTTTTGGATCTTCAGCTTTTGAATCTTCCTTAGGAGGAGTTTTTTCTTTTTTAGCTTTAGACTCCTCTTTTTTCTTTGTTTTTGGTTTAGCGGTTTCTTGTTTCTCCTCAGTTTTCTTAGCTTTTTTAGCCTTTGGTTTTTCTTCTGCTTTAGGCTCTTCTTTTGCTTTTTTGTCTGGTCTTGTTTTCTGATTTATTGACTCTAAATCTACTGTACCAACAATTTTTATTGTTTGTTTTTCTTTTGTAGTTTTTTTCTCTTTAGCTGCTGATTTCTTCTCTTCAGCAGGTTTTTTATCCTCTATCTTAGTATCTTTTTCTGTACTTGCAGGTTCTTCTTTCTTATCTTCGGATTTTTCCTCTTTAGCTTCTTTTTTCTTATCTTTATCTAAGTCGATTTTTCCAACAAGCTTGATACCTTCAAGTTTTCTATTGGTTTCAATAAGACCTGAAGTATCTTTAATACGATATTCTTCTTCTTCGCTTTTTTCCTCTTCAGCCATTTTAGTTTCTGCCACAACTTCAACGGGTGCTTTTTTATCTTTTGTTCGCGCCGATATATCTAACGACTGCTCTTTCAAGCTTATTGAGTCGCTATACTCTTTTCTCAATATCGGCAAAAGCTCTACAGGTATTCTGGCGTTGGGGTTTGAATCCATTTCATGCCCCTGTTTCGCCAAAAACTCAACAATAGTACTGATGCCAACGTTTAATTCGGCAGCAATTACTCCTAGTTTTTGTGGCTTTTTGTCTATACTCATATCGTAAAATTAAATTCAAAATAAAACAAAACAAACTGAGTTTTTATTCAAACTCTGATCTTAAAATCGTCAAAATTTCTTGTACAGTTTCTTCTTCTAAGTCTGCACTTTTTTCAATAAAAGCAGGTTCTAATTCGAGAACACTTTTTGCGGTGTCGCAACCTATTGCTTTTAGTTTATCAATAATCCAATCTTCAATCTCATCAGCAAACTCGTCCAAATCAACGTCCTCTTCATCTTCGTTCATTTCGCGATAAACATCAATTGTGAAGCCTACTAATTGGCTAGCTAACTTAATATTTAACCCACCTTTGCCTATTGCCAATGAAACTTGGTCGGGTTTTAAATACACCTCAGCTTTTCGAGAGTCTGGGTCAATTTTAATACTGCTAATTTTTGCTGGACTTAAAGCACGCTGAATATATAACTGCAAATTATTTGTATAATTTATCACGTCAATATTTTCGTTTCTAAGCTCTCTCACTATTCCGTGAATTCTGCTTCCTTTCATTCCAACGCAAGCTCCAACTGGATCAACTCTTTCGTCGTAAGATTCTACTGCAATTTTTGCTCTTTCGCCTGGCACTCTCACAATTTTTTTAATTGTAATTAATCCATCAAAAATTTCTGGCACTTCTTGTTCAAACAATCTTTCTAAAAACTGCTCTGATGTGCGCGACAATGTAATTCGAGGAGAACCATTTACAAATTCTACATCGTTTACAACTGCTCTAACATTATCGCCTTTGCGGAAGAAATCGCTTGGAATTTGCTCGGTTTTAGGCAATAACAACTCATTGCCCTCGTCGTCTAATATTAGAATTTCTTTTCTCCAAATTTGATAAACTTCGCCCGAAACAATTTCTCCAAGTCTTTCTTTATATTTCGTAAATATATTGTCTTTTTCTAATTCTGTTATTTTAGCTTGCAGATTTTGACGAAGTGCTAAAATCGCTCTGCGTCCAAAGTCAATTAATTTAACCTCATCAATAAATTCTTCTCCAACTTCAGAGTATTCGTCTATTTTTTGTGCCTCGCTTAGTTTAACTTCTTGGTTTGGATCTTGAAAGTCTGCATCATCAACAACAATACGCGTTCTCCAAATTTCAAAGTCACCTTTATCAACATTAATAATAACATTAAAATTATCGTCGCTATCAAATAGTTTTGCCAAAGTTGCTCTAAAAACGCTTTCTAGAACACTTATCATAGTTGGTCTATCTATGTTTTTAAGCTCTTTAAATTCTGCAAAGGTGTCAATCAAATTATTATGTTCCATCCTTAATAATGATTTAATGTTTTTTACTTAAAATATTATTTTCTCACTAATAGATTTTATATTCACTCGTTCGATGTTTATTGGTTCAATTTCTTCACTTTTCTTCTTTTTTCCTTGTTTTTCAGGCATTAACTCTATTGTTTTTTCATCGAATTTCAACAATTTGCCCCAAACTTTTTCTCCGTCCACATAAACCACATCAACAAACTTACCTATATTTTTTTTATACTGTTCTTCAACTTTAAAAGCTTTTCCTACTCCCGGTGACGAAACCTCCAATTCAAAATCTTCTTCATCGCGATTTAAATTTGCTTCAATTCCTTTACTCAAAACTTGGCACTCTTCAATACTAAGCCTATTGAAATTATCGATAAGAACACGAATAAGATTTCCTGCTCTTAGCTGAATATCAACAAGAAACTGATCTTCGGTAAGAAGATTTTTTACAATTTTTTCTATATTTTCTTTAGTTATCACTCTTACAAATTTCTAACAAAATAGGGGACAATGTCCCCTTACCATACTTCTTTACATTCTATTTTCATCAATTCGAATGCAAAAATACAATAGTTTTGCTAAAAAACAATATTATTTTTCTGATTATGCGTTGTTTGGGGTGTTTTTTACTGAAAAATCTTTCGCTTCGTTAATAAAAGGATAAATTTTAGGAGCAAGCTTCTCTATGGGCGAGTATAAAACTGAAGATTTAAAGAAATCTTCTTTTAATTTTTCATTGCTCAAATTAAATTTATTTATCATTAAAATAATTGAACTCAATATCAATAAAGTTTTCAGCACACCAAAAACTAAACCTCCCAATTTATTTAACCATGTGAGTTTTATTTTTGTGATAAACTTGTTTAACAAACCAGATAAAAGATACACTCCCACAATTATTGCAATTAAACAAATTACAAAAGCAATTGTAGGAATATATTCAGCAGAACTTGAAGTATAGCTTGCAACATATTTTTCTAAATAGCACGAAAACTTCATTGCTCCATAAAGACCTACAACTATTGCCAGCAGACTTGCAATTTCTTTTATTAAACCATTTTTTAAACCCTTAAAACCAAACCAAGCTATGGGAATTATTAAGATTATGTCGAGAGCATTCATTTTATTGTAATTTGAATGCAATTATATAAAAAAAAGTGTTTCATTAAACTTTATTTTCAAAATAATTTAAACACTACATGACGATATTTATATTCTAATTAACAATCTATTTTGCAAGCATAAAAAGTATTTAGAATAAGATTTGGCTTCTTCAAAACAATTTTGAGGGATAATTAATAATAATATGTCTGAAAATTGTTTTTTTACATGTAATAAGAAATAATTAACAAGCTTTTTAGGCGAAAATAAATACTTTTGCATGAACATTATTAAAGATTCACAAATGAAAAATATGTTTTCAACTAAGTTTGAGGTTTTAACCAATGATGTGGATATGTTTAAAGAAATTAAAATTTCGGCATTGTTTGCTTTTATGGTTGAAACTGCATTTAAGCATGTAAAATCTTATGGTTTAGGGCACGAAACCGAAGAGTCTGAAAATATTTGGGTGCTTAGCACTATGGAACTTGAAGTTTATGAAAAAATTAAATGGCAAGATATTATTGAAGTAAAAACTTGGCCTAGACTTCAAGAGGGCTTATTTTTTTATCGCGATTTTGAAATTATTTCAGAAGCAGGAGAAACCCTTGCAGTAGCTTCTAGTTCTTGGCTGTTTATTAATAAAAACTTGCGCCTACCCGACAGAAAAGCACTTAGGGAGTTGGATATAAAATGCTTAGATAAAAGTGTTTTAAGCAGAAATCCAAAACGAATGACTGCAATTGAAAATACTAAACAAATAGAAAAATTTAAGGCAAATTATAATAATTTCGATTTTCATCAACATGTAAATAACTCGGTTTATATAGACTGGATATTCAACACATACAGCAAAGAATATCATATAGCCAATAAACTTACTTCAATTCAAATTGATTTTATTCAAGAAATAACCAATATGGAAGAAGTAAGCATTTTAAAATTTGATACAGAAAATTTACATTATTTTGAAGGAAAATTGCTTGAAACTGACAAAACTTGCTTTAGAGCCTTGCTTAAATGGAAATAAATTAATCATTAAATAAAATAAATATCATGAAAATAAGTAGAATAATTGCATTTGGATTTTTAATTTTCTGTTTGTCGCTTTCGCTTAATGCACGCGAATTACCCAAATTATTACTTAATAATCCCAACATCATAAAAATTGATACGCTTGAAACAAACGATTTTTTTAAAGAAAAATACTTATTAACGATAA